>WLWD01006058.1_pt1 | contig 142054 bp, 82 predicted proteins | sample 6712731 | NCBI WGS metagenome assembly WLWD01 (sample SAMN12718690, study PRJNA576275) | sponge metagenome | isolation source: marine sponge | host: Mycale hentscheli | place: New Zealand: South Island, Marlborough, Capsize Point | collected 2014-11-01
TTTGGCAATGACCTAGCTATTTTTAAATTATAGTGTTATTATAGTCTCTGGCCTTTACACATAGATGTAGGAACTGGGGGGCGGGCGTGGCACAGGGGGAACGTGGGGGGGGGGGAGGGGGGGTGGCTTTCTCCCCCCTTTCTTCCAATATGTTAAAATTCTTCTGTGATTATAGACGGAATTACTAAGCCATGCAATTCAATTTTGAGACAGAAACAGAAATATGGCATTGCCAAAAATCTGTGCTAATGAATGATAAATTGTTTTGATTTGAAGATACTTAATATTAACTAGCACTAATATCTCTCGCATAAAGATACACTCACTCAAAGTATTTATTGGTGCCCCCCAATTATGAAATGATTGATTTCAATACCTGTTACAGCATGGGATAATTGTTATTCAATACATAGCCTTGAAGGTAATAGCATTTATATGAATACACGCAACTCAAATTAAACATAAATGCAAGAAGAAATTCATAATTAATTATTTGACGAAACATATACATGCATGCACACATGCATACAAACCCACACGTATGTGAAAAATCATTTAATGTGTGGGACTGGGCCATTCTTCTCAGCTTAGTAAATAGCTAATATTAATAGTGGAACTAACAATAATCACTAGAGGATTTTAGTATGGGTCAAAAGCATTAGGTTATTGTGTAATAGAAAATAAAATAATAATAATAATAATAATAATAATCATCATCATTATCATAATCATAATCATGACAATTACCCACTGTTTAATATGGCCAATAAATTTATATTAAAACTCGACTCAATGATTGGATTACTTACTCATTCCTTGAATTTGAAATGCAGAGTAAAGTTTTAATACCAATTTATTAGCATTATACTTCCATAACTATTATAACTTCAGGCAAGACTGAATATATTAATAACAACCACTAGCTATAGCCGTTATAAATAAACAACGCTGTACAGTTAATACTATAACAACATGTGCCCTTAAATGTCATGCTCAACACTTGTACTGCTATATGTATTAAATAAAACCAATGAAACTAGTTTTAGGATGCGGTTTTGAGTTATTATATCTGTCCGTAAGACATTGGAGTTTTTTTTATATTATACTTAATTAATTACCTAGAAATAGTGATTGTGATCGTAATAATAAAAGGAAAGGATACTAAGAATACTAGAGACTGATAGTCCTACGCTATGCTCTAGTATAAGCAAATAATTGACTACGTATGCCTTATAACCACAAATCAAACAAACAACAACAAATCAAAACAAGTGAATTTTATTATTTAATCACGAATGATTATTTCGGTAGAAAGGTAGTAAAAGCTGCAAAATTAGTGTATTGTACTATAAATAATTCCAAAGCTTCTAAATGTGCAATAACTTCCGTCAATGTTTATAGCTTTTGAAATGTACACATCTTATTGCATTGTGATAGTAACAATTATAGTCAACTTCTCCATCTATGCATTGGTTTAATAAATAACTGAAACTTGAAATTTTAGTCCACTCATTTACTCTTTATCATTGGCTTTGTATATTATGGTTTTTATATATCTCAAAAATTATTTTGATTAAAACCTTGCTGGAGCTAATTGGACCATTAAAACGACCATTTAACCAGCCATCCAAAAATTCCCTCGAAATCACGATTATTATCAAATGTTAAAGATACTAAAGCTTTTCTGTCGCTGTAATAAGGGAAGAATAGCTAAACTAGTCTGAGCGCGTAGCTGTAAGGATCTTTTCTAGAGTTGTTTAAGCCAGCTTCAGTCGTTGCTCAATAAACACAGATTCACGTGATCATGAGCAAGTCTAAAACGAAAAGCTTCGAAAGAGCCCTAAAAATACAGCATATGGTTTGATTTAAAGTAGATACACTTCAAAACTAAGCTACTACATATTAACGGTAGAAAAATAACGGGTTGAGCAGACTGAATAAGGTTTTGAGGTACTGAGATTCTGGTCAGGTCCCGAGCATTGTGACCTATTCACGTGAGAATGAACCTGGTGCCTCAAAGTAAAAAGCCTTGGTTTCTGTAAGCTCTTAATTGCATTTACTATGTTATTAGTATGAGGATGTGCAGAATTAAACAAGGAACTGTTATAGACGTGAAATGAGCTGAAAACGGTGTGTTTCTAAAAGATATATAGTAAAAACTCTTCACAGCTATCCATGACGTCACATGCCTTTTAGGCATAACATCGTTTATATGGCGTAAAGAAAGTGCCTCTGTTTTACATCACCGCGGCGGGTTTGAGTCTTACAAAGCTTACAGATTGTATAATACAAACAGCTTCATAAGCTTATACTATTAAAAAGCTTAAATCTTCAGTAAAGACAAAGATTTTTAACGACTTCTCCAGTATACATATTTCCATTGGCTGAAAACTGTGCTAAGTTGCAGAGGTATTGGAGCTTATAAAATCATTCCTCAAGCACAAACATTGTCAATAAATATACCATGTCATGTAAAAATGTATTTTGTATCAGTAATGCACAAACTGGAGCTCAATCAACATTATTACTCCTAGTAGACAAGATTTTGATAGACCTTCACGAACACAAAATCATGAAAGTGGAAGTAAACCGCCTAATATTATCATGACCCTTTACAAGCAAGCCAATTAATTGATGTATAGTTAACAGTGACTATCTGACTACCAATTGATACAATTAAATGAGTATAACGAGCTTTAAGTTTACTGAAACACTTCAAATAAGTTCACAAATAAGCACACTCCATTTCTCTTTGCGTCTACCCTGATCCAGGGTCACCCGGGGTCACCCACGATGGGGTCGGGTAAACTGCATTATAAAATTTGGGCGTTGCGCGGGAAGTAAACATAACCCCGAGTGAATAACGCGCGAGAATTCGAAGCTCTACTGAACTCTACCACAACTACAAGCGGAAAATGTCTGATGCTCCAGCAGCCCCAGCTCCAGCCAAGAAGGCGGCGGCAAAGCCCAAGGCGCCCAAGGCGCCAAAGAAGCCCAAAGCTCCTGCAGCTCACCCTACCTATAAGGAGATGATTACTGCTGCCATCAGTGCTCGTAAAGATAAGGCAGGGTCTTCTCGCCAGGCCATTGCCAAGCACATCACTGCCAACTACAAGGTTGACAATGTTGGACCACACCTCAAGATGGCCTTGAAGAGGATGGTGGCAGCTAAAACCCTAATCCAGCCCAAGGGAACTGGTGCCTCTGGCAGCTTTAAGTTGCCTAAAGAAGAACCAAAACCCAAGAAGAAGCCTGCACCAAAGAAGCCAGCAGCCAAGAAGCCTGCTGCCAAGAAACCTGCCGCCAAGGCTAAGAAACCAGCAGCCAAGTCCAGCACACCAAAGAAGACCACCAAGAAGCCTGCAGCAAAGAAGTCTTCTGCAGCTAAGCCCAAGAAGCCTGTTGAGAAGAAGACCAAGGCCAAGCCTGCTACAAAGAAGCCTGCTGCAAAGAAACCTGCAGCCAAGAAACCTGCGGCCAAGAAACCTGCAGCCAAGAAGCCCAAGACCCCTACTAAGAAGAAGGTGACAAAGGCTGCTGCAAAGAAGGCCTAAACTGAACTTTCTTTTTTCACTTCTCTCATCCTTTTTCCCCCCTCATAACCGGCTTTTTTCAAAGCCACCACCAATACAGGAGAGTTCACCTCATCTTTTTATCCCATTCTGACAGTCTGACATTTAATATTTTTTTGCTACACAATGTTACTCTTTTCTTACTGATTCCCTTTCCTACTGATTTCTGTTCACTTCTAGTTGACTGGCATCACCTTTTTTGATTAGCACTGCAAATTAACTATTGAGTATTTATTTAATATTGGCGCCAAAAGTATACTGAGCGCGTTTGAATGTTGCCATAGCAACAGAAGTGCAGTCTGCACGTTCATAATTTGCGCGTATCGAAAAAAAAAAATGGGTGTAGGTTGATCGAGTAGAAGTTGCGTTGACGTTAAGTATTGTAACGGTGAGACTGAGTCTACTGTCAAGTGCTGAGCTGACAAATAGGTGCTGTAAGTTAGTTTTTGCTGGACTTTGTTTAGAATTAATGACTAGAAGGCACTGTAACCCTCCAGCTTGTGCTAAGAAACGAAGGATTAGGTACCACTCCTTTTGTGTGGGCCTCAAATTAAGACCAATTTATGGGGTCTAGCAGGGATCTCAACTAAATTAACAACTAATAATAGCATTAGTTTAGTCCTTGCCAGGTGTTTTGTACTTTTTAGCTTACTTGATTGCTGCTGATTAACACTTGCCATGCCACCAGTTTGTATTGGTCCCAATTGTCTTGATTTCAACAGGACACTCCCAATATCTTGCCTTTTGTGTTGAGTCCCACTGTATACCTGTCAATGTGCCTACAAGGACTTTCAACTTTACGATGTTATATATCGAATTCTTAAGTAGTAAAGCGCCAGGAATAAATTTAACAAAATTAATGATAAATGTGCAAGGAGAGCTCAACTGTGGTCTCGTGACTGACTAGGCAGTGTTGGGTCAAGCCCAGTTGAGCTTAAGCCTTTTTGAGCTTAAGCCCAGGTTTGTCAAGGGCTTGAAGAGGCTTGAAGCCCATTTCATAAAAATGGTCAAGAGCTTGAGCTTGGACTTAATAGTTGTGTTGCTGAATGGAAGCAAAGAATCAATATTAGTAGACAATAACACTTTCCCATTTTACCTAATAGGCTATTAGCCACAGCCAATATTAGTAACTTTTATTAATAAAGCCATTTCCTATTTGTCTATTGAATTATGTAATTTTCAATGTTCTTTCACAATAAAATGAATAATAAAGAATTCCAACTTCTGAATAGAGCTTGAGCTTGGACTTAAGCCTTTAAATAAAGACTTGAGCTTGGACTTCAGTCCTATTTGAAATTGATGGGCTTGGGCTTGAGCTTAAGCTCTAAAAATCTATAAAGGCTTGAGTTTGGACTTAAGCTCTTAATTACACGGCTTGACCCAACACTGGTGGTAGGAAGGTTAGTAGCAAATGTACCTTAAGTTCAAACCCCACTCTCTTTCCTCTGGTTTTTCTTCCTCTCCTCCTACCACCCACCAGTCCACCCAGCTGTGATTGGGTACATGGCATTTGCTGGGGTGCAAATTCAAGGCCTTTTTCTCATGAACAGCAATGGTCCAGGTGGGACTTCGGGTGCCCACACCACTTGCTGTGAGGAAAGGCCTGTTCTCCTGTGAGTTCTTAGCAGCAATACCTGCTTAGTGCACAGGCATCCTGGCTCTGCCTGCCAGGTGCGAGTGACGCCTAGCCCCGCAGCAAGAGGATTTGCTTTTTGTGTGTATGTATGTGTATGTGTATGTATCTGTGTGTATGTATGTATGTATGTGTGTATGTATGTGTGTATATATGTGTGTATGTGTGTATGTATGTATGTCGTATGTGTTTTTGTATGTACATATGTGTGTGTATGGATGTATGTATGTTTAGTGAGCAAAGCCAGCGAGACACTATACAGATGTAACAAAAGTACTGGGTCAATTGACCCTCATATTTTTGTGTTCGCTTGGTGGTCGACCCCTTCCCCATACTCCATTGAACAGAATCCTTTGGTTTATCGAACTTTACCCACATCAAAATTTGTTACCCCTTTGAATTAGGTTGTATCTGACAAAGTCTTACAAACTTAAGGAGTTCATTTTCTATTCAAGTATTAGCAGCGGTGGTAAGCTATCGTGGCTAGTGCGCTGTTTGTCATGTTTCCATCCCTACCCAACATGTGTTGTTCCTACTTGAGAACTCATGGTCCAGTAGTCAAGTCACGAAAGTAAGTCTTGTGTTGGTATATCCAGTGAACAAGTGTGTGTGTGTGAAAGTGTAGAGTGTTACAGCTACTGCTTAGCTAAAGAATAGCACAATTGATACAATACAACTACCCCCCAAAAATATAGCTGCCTTACACAGCTTTTTCAGCTACTGCATTAGTAAGTAAGTCACCACTTAGGTTAAGACTATTAATTGTGCAGGAATTGCATTTTTTTGTTCTTTTATTCCAAGTCAAATAGTTGCGGAGAGTGGTAACTATGGCATTGAAACCCTTTACAATTTGTCATTTTAAAACTCGGCCATTTAACTAACAAATACATAAATATATTAGTAGCCTTTTCCAACTACTACAGCAGTAAGCATGTCTTTATATGAGTAGGTGTATTAATTCCTTAGTTATGCTTAATGTTACCTTTCTATTTAGTTTTTTTTTAAAAAGTCAAACCGTTGCAGCGATGGTTACTTGGCATTGAAACCCTTTACCGTATATACAGTTTAAAAACTCGACCGTTTTTTAAATTTTTTATACAGTTGCTGGAGTTTGAAGTTAAATTAATCACAATAGTTTAGTTTTATATGGAGGCTTGCTCGCCATTTGTGCTCAAGCACACCACTAATTATGTAGGTATATTTCCTCTAATAGACCACAAGTACTCTATTCTTTTCATGTCTTCAACCGGTGCGTGGTGTATTTGATATTGCTAACTGGTGTTCAAGCTATTGCCAAGATTATTGTTTTGATTGGATGACATCTGTCCTAGTGGTGTTAAAAAAAAATCATCTTGTTAGATATCTATCTTGGCTAAAGTATAAATTGTCATTCAGTGTATCGTACATGTCAGTTAACACAGTGACTCCACTATCTGAGTCCAACCCGCAGCATTGAGAAGGGTGTCTCTATGCTTCTTATGGTCAAGTCACATACCAACAAAGTATTCATAAATTTCAACTTGAGAAATAAAGATAAATGTAGTGAGCTCATCGATTATTGTGTGGAGTGTACTTTGTATTCGCTCAAGCAGGCAATTTGTGCACTGTCTATCAGGCCCGTAGCGAGCAATTTTAGGATGGTATGGCCAGAAATGGGTATGATTATGTTGGTGTGGCCAATTGTTTTGTGGGTGTGGTCAATTGTTTTGTGGGTGTGGTCAATTGTTTTGTGGGTGTGGTCAATTGTTTTGTGGGTGTGGTCAATCATTTTGTGGGTGTGGTCAATTGTTTTGTGGGTATGGCCAATTGTTTTGTGGGTGTGGCCTTTTTATATTTAGAGTATGTTGTTTTATAAACCGTGAGTGCAGATGGAGATGCCTTCACCAGTAAATTCACTAGTGGCTTTGCGAGAAACTTTAATGCTTTTTGTACCAAAAATAATCCAATTATGAGTATTAAAAAAAAATCAAAATCATGTTTTTAACTGTAATAATAATTGCGTGATTTATTAAATACAGAAAATAAATACTGCAATGATACTTTGTATGGTTTAGTTCGTAGCACAATAATGCAATGGTCTTTGAAAACATACTGCTGCACTGTTCTGATGCTTCTATAAAATCATTTACAACAATATGTACAGTTTAAGTGTATTACATCTTTTGCTTCACCAAGCCTCTTTTTGTTTTTATGCATGCGCTGAATAACAAATTAGCGTTTAGAAAGTCTCACCGGTCTCACCCTTTGTTACGGCCCAGTCTGTTTGAGGGTGTGATCTAATCGAGGGTGTGAAATAATCGAGGAAATGTGTACAGGTTACACCACAATGTGGAGGTTGGTACGGGATTTACTACCAAACACAAGGATAGTGTAAATTCCGTACTGACTGAACGGAGTGGTGTAACCGACTTATATACCTACCTATAGGCTATAGGAAACACAAAAACTTAGTTTGATTGGACGGTTTATTTATTCACCTCCTAGGAGGTCGGTATGACATATGTTCACCTCGAATTGAGCAATCTGATTGGACAGTTAAACTCATTATGGTACAAGATATAATATACACACACACGGAGAGAATCTGGAGAATCTGAAAGTTGACTGTAGATACTTTACCAAGTTGGGCATATTACAGGTCCAAGAAGTGATCACATGTCAACTTACACTCATGGCAACTTCACATGTCAACCTGCACACATGGCAACTTCACATGTCAACCTACACACATGGCAACTTCACATGTCAATCTGCACACATGGCAACTGTTCATAGCAGCCTGCATTACATGTATTGTCAATGGATGTAGTTGGGAGGATGTTGTGGCCCTAGGCACCTTGGTTGCTTCTCCTGAGATCGTCATGCCTGAAATGCAGTTAGTCACTGTACCATCACTCTTGGCTCAATTTTGTTGTCATTTACAATTTGAAGTCTGCAGTACTTCCAGAGTGAGAAAATGGCCGATTTAATCCTTGATGAATTGATAATGATACTGGATTGAACTACCATAATGCTTAATACTTTAGAAAAGAGACACATGACATGTTGCAAGGTTTGTGTCGTGTAACATGATTTCATTAAGTTGATTTTTTTTCATTTTAACTGATCTTGATCAGAATCTCCCAAAATGCTTTGCAAGCTTCTTACTTTCTTACTGGACTTTTCTTACTTGACCTTGTCAATTTGCATTGTATCGTTTATTGTTGTGTTCTTTTTTTTTTTTTCTGCTCACATGTGTCAATTTGAAACCACAATAACTTTACCCACTTCTCACCTATTCCCTATATCTCCTTGCTCATACCACACCTCCTAATCAGCCCCTCCTACTACACATCCTGCCCTCCTGCATCAAGATAAACATTAATCTATACAACATCTCTACTCCGCTAGTCCTAATCTGCATCTAATTGAAACTAACATTGATACCTTGCCACTCATCCTAACTCTCCATTTATTCTATGTACTTTATTTAATTTGCGGAATAGAACAGTTACACACATGTTCATGCATGCATGTTTTTTTTTTGTTTTGTTTTTTAACCATATATGTATATTTTCTTCTCATGTTCACCTTCCCACTATTTGAGCCAGAATCCTGCATCATTTCACTGTTTTACTCTCTGGTTCTCTTTGTATTTTAAAGATACAGAGTTAGAATTAACTGAGCAATTTCTGCACATAGCTGGCCTTACAACCCAGGGTTATCTATTTTATACTATTAGTGGATTTACACAACACAGAAAACAAAGCATAAACTTGCTAACATAGCAAATTCCATTCATTGAATATTTCTCAGTTATTTACCATTGAATAGCGTTGGGGTCAATAGTGCAAGCTCATTAATTGAAGTCATAACCAAACCAACTTAATAATAGTATAGTACACATTTTTGATGCTCCAAGTTACTATCTTGCATGTATTTTTTAACCATTACTCGCACATCATGGGTAAGAGTTGTACTTTTAAATGAAGTTTCTATATCACAAAGGCAAGTTTAATCACATGACTAGTACGCCCAATGATGGGGTCATTGCTAATATGATTATAGGATACACTCATTTAAGTGGGTGGTGATTCCTAAGAAAATCTGACCAATGGCAAAGACAGTAATAAACCAGACTTCCTTACATTAATTTATTACAAGCATCATCTTGTTTGATTCTGTATAGGGTGGATTGTTCAAGAGTTGGATAGTCCGGTCAAAGAAAGCGGTGATATAATCATTGCTATGGTAAAGGGTTTCAACTTCACAAATACTGCCGCTTAATAAACTGTTGGCATACTAGTAGTATAGTGAAATAATTATACACACATGCACATGTATACATGTATGAATAAACATGGTAAAGGGTCTTGATTTTTTTCTTTATTCCTTCCAGACCGTAGAGCAATATAATATATGGAAACAAGCAAGACAAAACAATGTCAGCTTAGTTGTGAGTTGTGGCTGCACGCAGGAGCGGGAGCAGTGAGGTAGTGCACGCAGGAGCGGGAGCAGTGAGGTAGTACTACATGCTGCAGATTTATAATACCTGGTGAAAGCATCGCCAATCATCAAAGTTTTCATGACATGATTGACTCAATAATTTAATTCAATTTGAAAAATTATAAAAATAAGCTGCAGCCTGAACAGTTGGCATTAACAATTGTCACTATGGCAAATCAAATCAGTTGTCTTAGGCTTCTTGGGTTAAGAAGAGTGAATTAAAAGTCCTGAAAGGTCAGCATTTCATGTTGGGGCATATTCAACAGACAACATAGAACTGGCAGGCATCAAGAGTTAATAGAAAGGAATGAAAAAAAATTTTTTTTTGTAACTATCGAACTTAGCTAATCAATTTAAAATTTTTAGATCATTTAATTTTCCAGGCTATGACTTTAAAAACTTTCAGTCAACGTAGAGTTTTTTCCCCATGAAGTGTAATTTTTATAAGAGTAAATTGGCATGTGGTGGCCCCACTCAACTCCCACCACCCAGGTAGTTAGCTAGCTACAGAAACTTGGACTCAGCTAGAAATATTCACACTAGTATTGACATTGAGTCATAATTGTATGTCCAGAATACTTATGTCTCTTGATTCAGCGTTTGACAAATAATCTGAGGTCCTTTGGTCCTATTCGTTGGTACACAATCAGAACGGGAGAAAGGAGGTGAATTGTTTTTTTAACAGCAAATGTCCATCTGTAGCTAGCAGACCCCAATGTGAATCCCCATTGACTACACAACCCCGAGAGAGGAATGGGAAATATCTTTCCTAAAACGTAGTCGGCTGTGTAGCTAGACGCTTTACCTACCTTCACGCTAAAACAAGTAGGTAAAGGGCTTATTACGCAGAGATCAAAACCAGATATGGCCATATCAGTTACGCCCCCATTTCCTGCAGAGAGTCACTTCAACTGCGGCCCTCTTCTGGAGTTTGTTTGCGACTTGACTACACACCTCGCAGTTGCTGGCTGTGCCGTACTTTGGAGCCTAGAGGTATGTATTTATTAGTAGCTGGTTACTCTGTAGGATTCGAGTATATGTAACTACTTTCACCATTAATAATAGCTATTACAGTATGGGGTCTCTCTGTCAGACAAACTATACTGCTTTTGTCACTCTGTTAGTGCCATACAAGTTTAATTCTTTAGCAGCCACTTTAATGTATTTACCACGGGTGTAGGAAGATGTAGAGGTCAATCAAGCTGTCTCATTTGCCATGCCTACAATATTGCAGGCCTGCAGCCTGGAGTTTGCACATAGGGGTTCGAATTTCGTAGAAACGCAAGAAAGCCACACATACTTTTTCTATTAATAAATTCAACACTGCTGATTATCGGCAATAAGAGGTAAACTGCTAGCGCTATATCATTCTCACGTAACCAGGCTTCTAACCACTACCCTGAGCTGTACACAAACAGTGAACCATGAATAGGCCTTTAGTACTATAAGATATCTAAATAAGTACATTAGGCCCACCATAAAAAGAATAGTTGTAGCGTAGCTTGCTTTATCAGTGCCATAACGAGAGCGATGTTTTGTAGTCAAGGAGCTCAATGTTTACCTGAAAGCTTGGAATCAGACTAGGCCGTCCACATATAGAGTATGAAGTATATCCGGGTATAGAAAATTCCACTGCAAGTTAGACATGATTGACCAGAAGTTGACATTCCATAAGCTAAATGTGAGGTGTGGCTAAATAATTTACTTCCGGTCACTCAAAAGGAGGGTTCGACCAAAACCCCCCTGGCTATGGGTATTTATTGCATGGGGTTTAATTGGCTTAAGTGTAATCAATCCATAGCATCATATACTAATCAATCATGCTGATAAGCCATACCATACCTTGTCAAGCAAGAATTTTTAAGTTTGACAGAATCTTAAAAAAACACTTAACTTTTATCTTAACCTGTTTAGATAGACACTTTGTTACGGTGAATGCAGTAGAAGGTAAAGTCTTTATGCATCTTCCAAACTGATCCCTAGTAGAACTCATACTATAGTCATGGATATCAACTATTCCATCTTTCCAGTTAAAAACCATTTAGGAAGGAAAACAGAATTAAAATTACTCACTGAGGCTTCTCTTTTTTACTGGCTCACTCTAACAATGATGCAGATTGTCTATCGTAGTAGTCTCGCATAACAAGACCCTTTACCAATTGCAGCGATTGTTGCAATAAGGCCACCTACCCCGAGGATTGAAAACTTCTTACAATCTATTTCTTTGCAAGATCTCTTTGGAATCAGAGTAATGAGCTATCCAATAAAAGGCTTGAGAAATTATTTTGTCCCCGACATTTTAGTTACCGGCTGCATAAAAAAAAAATGCATGTGCGAGAATGATCATATGTGACCGTCTACAGGAAAACCAGGCACAACGCGTCACCCTTCGAAAAAATTTTTTTTGCACTTACAGAGTTGTCGGCGTCCAAATATTGAGCTCTCCAAGTTTTATTGTTGTAGCTTAAGTCGTTCCCGCTATAATAGACCTAACCGTTCCCTTCCGTCGGCTTGAAACAATACATTTTAAAGAAATCGATCGATCTTTTCACGATGTTTACACACGCCGCGTTGTGCCCGGTTTTCCCGTAGACGCTCACATATAGATTTAAGGGTGGAGGCGCATAGCAACGCGGACTGCCAGTAGATCCAGACATTAATTTATTCCCCGCCAATAATTCACCATTTGTAATACGCGAGCAGAAACAATCGCGCAGTAGCAGCAAAAGTATACTTCGTGAAGTTGTGGTGTCTTACTTCAGGTTGTCTCATAGCCGTTTACAGCAACACTCCATACAGTATGCCTCATCTGAGCTCATGCGGCAAGGTTGCACCAGGCTGCGTTCTCCTCCTATAGCCGTTCTCCAGGCTCTGTGCACATGAGCTCAAGCCGATGGAACCAGCGAGCTCAATTTCTGAGGAGCGAAGACTTTCCAAGCTGCACAGCTCTAAGACCTTCACCTCAGGGCTATCTCCTAGAAACTGCCCTCTCTTCTGACTCTCTTGTTATTGTTGCATAGATGTTTGTTGAACCAACTGAAAAAATATTGCTCGCGTACTAGACTACGAGAAATGGGGGCGGGGTTATTTAGTAAGAATTGCAAGTGGAATAAAAGTTCCAAATTTGTATCAGTTTCTCTTGGAATCTAATAATGAGAACTACATTTGTTTTTACACATGGTAAATCTAAACAAGTGAACTCTACCACAACTTAAATATTTCAATATCTTATAAAAAGGAAAATGTGAGTAAATCATGAAGTAAGTAATATTGAAATAAAAAAGAACTCGTTGTCTTGCAGTAGAGTATCGGCTCGGCTAGTAGTGTGCCGAATTGCGGAGCTCCAACTAACTGCACCACTCCAAAAAGGTGCTACAAAGTTTAATAACCAGACCTGATATTTCTTCCAGATTTGCTCTAAAATTAGTAAGCGGCGCCTTCGGCAGGTACTTTGTCCTTGTGTTGTAGCAGAGTTTGCTGTAGAACAAAAACAATTCAACAAAACATGAAACGACCCTTTACCTGATCAGCCCAAATGGGCCCAATAAGATGTTTGCATTTTTAAGATTTATGTTAATGCACATGAGTTTGGTCCACAGGAGGAGTTTAGAGGTTGTATTGTATACATGTGTACATGTTCCTTTAGGTGTTGAATTTATTGGCGAGCGAGCGAGACACTCTCAGGGTTAACACAATTGAAAATCAGGGATGTTTGTTTGTTTATATATATATATGTGTGGACGTACGTATGTCATTTTGTACTTGGACCCTTGCGTATTTTTGTGTTCGCTCTGTGTTCAACCCCATTCCAAACTTCACTAAACAGAATCCTCTGGTTTAGCGACCATTACCCGGATCACCCTAGTAATTGAATTGTTTACCACTTTGAATTCTTTTGCAGGTGCAGTTAAAACTCAAAAACTTGTGGGAGCTCCATTTCTATTCAAATTAGTGGTGGTTGTGGGGGAGATGCAGCCACCAGAGTTCCAATCAATTACTCATACGCCAGGAGGGTGGTCTAATTCCCACCACGCAGTCCAATTTCTAGATCAGAGTTTTACGTCTAACTAAAATGTTATGAGATGACGAGAGCAATGACTAAGAACTGAACTCACACACACGATGACAACCTTAAATACAAAAATAAGGCCACACCTACAATTGACACGAAAAGCTCTAAACATCCTGCTCTAGAGCGTTGGGTTCACGCCTAGAGCAGGCACATGCACGCATACCAAAGTCCACAAAATACGTACAAACCTAGTTAACACATTATCCTTTCACACAAGCTACATGATATGATACACAACAATAATTAAGACACAAAAAAGCATTCCCTGTTCCATAAGTTCTTTCTTCTCTTCTCTTTCTTTACTTCTTTCTTCTCTCTTTACTTGCGAGTGGTGGCCCCACAGTGTGCCCTACGCAGCAGTATTTACTTGAAAATGCATTGTCCACTAGACTAACCACGAAGGTTGGGTTACAACTACTACTAAGAATATCACAAAGAAAGTTTAAATAGCATGACTTGATTTTGTTGCTTCTTTTTACAAATTCTGCGGGGAGTGGTTACTATGGCATTGAATCCTCTTTACTGTAAATACGTAATTTAAAAACTCAACTTTATTTTAGTAGCTTGAGTGTAAGTAGTTAAAATCAATCGTTTAACAATAGTGTAGTTTAAGGCTCGCTCGCCATTTGTGCTCAAGCACATCACTAGTCTTTATGGGAATGTGTTGTATCCACAGACTGTAATATGAATTTAGTACTCATCATATATTTTTGCTCAGTTACCAGCTTACGGAGAGTTTCTGAAGTCATGGCAGACACACCCACTGGCAAGGTATGAGATTTGTCACACTGTTCATATGCAATGTAGAGTGACAGTATTATACAATAGTACTCCACAAAATTTTAATTCCAATTATTTATGATATGCCACACCTCTGTAAGAAAGATATACACTGCTGTAAATGAAAAGGTGTGTAGTTCACACCTAATTAAGTGTGAATCACATGCAACAATAGTTACACCAAAATATGGCATGATGTGCATACCTCATCATTTTGGTGTGAAGCACACGCCAAATTCAGTGTGAGTTCACACCCTAATCAGTCATACTTCTGATTCTAATATTATATTTATATATCAACTTTACTTAAAAAAAAAAAAGATTAGTGAATGTTCTGTGCCTGATTCCCAGAACTCATTAATCAGAGGACCAACATTTTGGTCAACTCTCTCAACTTACACACAAGTGTACCACACATTTATAAGGTAGATTACAATGATACTAGCATTGGTTTGTGCCTGCACATGAATATAATTAATGTTCAGTAAAGGGTCCAGGGTAATTATTGCTCATTCCCTTGAGTGTGAATTCAATCTAAGTGTGTATTCACACTAGGTGAGAGTGTGAAGTACACACTATGCATATAGATGGTGGGCATTCACACCACCAGTTTGGTGTGAATATGGTGGGGTTTTACACTATAATTTTTACAGTGTAGTACACTCAATCCCCTCTTATCAGTGCACCTTGAGACCTGAAGGTGCCTGTATCTCATGAATGCTTGTTACTCACAGGTAAAGACTATAGATATCTTAAGCTACATGTTGAGACACTCTTTTGAAGGAGTTTCAGTCTTTATTTTTTCTTCAAGCTTATACACCGACCTCGTTCACCCCTCAGTAGGCTTCTCCACAACTCTCTAGTTCTTTGGAACTAGAAATAACTTGCTAGCACTTCTGCAATCGATAATGGTTGTCAAACTAGTGAAGTTGTGTGGTAAGAGTTGATAAATGGAGTGACCTTGTGCTCGGTATAGAGGAGTGGATAAGAGGAGATTGATTGTATAATATATTCCCACTAGCAAGTACCCCGCCACATAGTGGCGCTTGATGTATTGCAAAGTAAGAATGCAGTAGCACAAGTTTCTTGCTCAGTTATCATTCTCTACCATTGGTTGAGGTTATATAAGTTTCCCTCTCCTACTCTCTTTTTTCTGAACTATCTGAGCTTTTCTTCTACCCCACCTCTCCCATCTTCAGCTCTTTTTCTTGAGTCATGGAACCCCTTTTACTTTGTCTATATCTCCTGCTTCTGAATTTTTGTCCTACTTTTAGAAACTTTTGACTTGCTATTTCTACTTTAGTAGCCTTTTTAAAAAAAACTAACCCCCGCCTTTTCTCGTCGATTCCACCCGCTTTTTAGTTATAATTAATCGCTCGCCTTTTTGCCTTCTCTTCCCTTCCATTTTAAACCTATACCGCCTTACCTCGCCGTTTCCATCCGCTTTTCAGTTACAATTAATCGCCTTTTACTTTCTCTTCGGCACTTTCGCCTTTTTATGAAACCTAAGCCACTTTCCATCGTCTATTGCACCCGCTTTTTAGAAGTAATCAGCACATTTTACTGACTGTGATGATATTTTACTTAACATAACAGGACAACGCTTTACCGAACCGTACGAAGCTCATGAAATTATTCATGAATACTCACACAGTCGTCGGTCGTCGTCATCGTCGGTCGTCGTTACTGACACACAAGATTATTATATAGATTAGAGTTCAGCTTATATCATTTGATTTATGTGAATGCCCTTTCTCTCCAGGTGGACTTATTGCATCCTCTAACAAAACTGCAATGCGAAAAATGCAGTAATTTTACAAGAGGCAACAAAAACTGTGCAGTACTAAATAATAAAGTAGTTATATTGACTTCACCTTTGGGGTTTTCTAAAGATACACTTCACGTCTCTTCCACTGACTTGAAGTCATGGACTACTTTTACATTACCATATCAAAATATGACCCTCGCAACATACACGTCCCGGTTTGTGGCAGTAGGTGGAAGGGATGTCTCTACAAGGCAACCTATAGACACAGTCTTAACTAGTGATACAGGTCTAAAGTGGCAGATATCATTGCCTCCCATGAAAACTAAACGATTTTTTACTTCTTGTATTAGTACTAGGTCTCCACATGTACTAGTAGTAGCTGGAGGACGTGATTGCAGTCACAATGACTTAGATGTTGTTGAGGTCCTGCAAGAAAACAAGTGGCATACTGTAGATCCACTACCTGAGCCATGTTATGATATGACTGCAACTCTCCACCAAGATGAAGTGGTGTTTGCACATTGGAAATCAGCCACTATCGTTAAGTGCAACTATATCTCGCTCATCTCATCTGGTACAGGGTCCACCACCACTTCAGGCACTCCACTGTGGGTATCCTTTAAAGCACCTGATATTTTCACCTTTACTATCTCGTATTCTTCACGTCTAATTAATATAGATAGACTCGGATGTATTAGAGGTTATTGTACTATGAGCCAGTCCTGGATAGAAGTATTCAGGATACCGTTCTCTCCACAATCTCCACGATGTGATTTAGCTATAGGTGTACTGCCTGCTGGAGATCTATTCTTCTCTAATTTTACTGGAGTTTACAAAGTGAAGGTGTCAGGTGAGTAAAAATACAATATGAGAAATATGCACATCTAAATTAGGCGAAGACAGAATTTAAATATCAATTGCTAAATTGTAATTTTAAATATAATATTCTAATGTAATTTGTAGTGTCTTCCTATCACCCTGACAACAAGTTCATGTCTAATGTCCTGTCCAGACTAGAGGCAGTAATGGGTATTCAGATAGTATCTGTATTGGCCGACAGTTACTCTCAACTTGCAACCTCATCTGGAGTGGAGGTACAGTTAAATGTTGCACAATCTACAGCATTACTTAACGCATCAAACAATCAGCTTACACATGTTGAGGATCTCATTAGCATGTGGTCTAGTGGATTTAGTCATCGTCCTTCTACATGGGGACATTTACTGACTGTCTTGAAAGATATAGGCTTTATGGAGCTGAGTCAGCAAATTGATGCTTTCATGAAAGGTCAGAAAGAGTATGTAGTTGACGAGCGAGCCTAGCGAGCGAGACACTTACAGGGGTAACACAATTGAAAATCGGGGATGTTTGTTTATTTATTTGTATATTATATGTATGGACGTACGTAAGGCATTTTTGTACTTTGACCCTCGCGTTTTTGTGTTAGCTATGTGGTCGACCCCGTCCCAAATTGCACTAAACAGAATCCTCTGGTATATCGATCAGTACCCGTATCACCCTAGAAATTGAATTGTTGACCGTTTACCGTTTTGAATTCTTTTGCGGGTGCAGTTAAAACTTGAAAACTTAAGGGACTTCCATTTCTATTCGAGTTAGTGGCGGTGGTAAGTCAATGCACTCTTTGTCATGGTTATAAGCCGTGTGCAACAGTATTTACTTGAAAATACATTGTCCACTAGACTACCGCGAAGGTAGGTGTGTAGGTGCATGTCCAGTTGTGTCAAAGCATTGTGTGTTACAACCACTACTTAGCTAAAGAATATCACAAAGAAAACTTTTAAATAACGTGTATTGTTTTGTTGTTGTTTTTCCCCCTTCAATTCAAGCAGTTGCAGAGAGTTGTTACTATGGCACTGAAATCCCTTTACCGTGTATGCGAAATTAAAAAACTGGACCTTATTTTCAGTAGCTTCAGTATTAGAAGTCAAAATCATTCATATAAAAATAGTATAGTCTTTAGGCTCGCTCGCCATTTGTGCTCAAGCACATCACTAGTTATAGAACAAATAGGAAACATACTGATTAAATAGTATCGCTAAACTTATTAACTATTAGTAAAATGTAAGAATATGATTGTTGTAAAACCTCCATTAATAATTTTTTAGCTTCATTGTAGAATGCAATTGTTTTATATTTTTATTATGTACTGAACAGATCTAATACCTGATGTCACGTAGGAAATGCATTAAAGTAAACAGAATGCGGCTAGCCCTTATGATGCCGTAATTGCATATAATGTGGGCGATAATAGGTCCGTATTATCCGAAATAAAAAAAAAACTGTTTTAGATTAAACTGTTATTTCTCTATTGTACATAAAAATTATGGAACATGTATGGGCAGGTTGCATATTTTTATAAAATTGTCTTAAAACTGACATCGAGTAATTTTTTTGACTGAAAATTTTCAGGATACCGATCACCCAAATTTTTTGTGGCCTACGGACTTCAAGCACTCAGAATAGAAAGTATGAATCCTATAGAGAGTTTCTCAGCATTTGGAAGAATATGGATGAAGTTTTCCTACAGGACGTTGAGAGCAATCGACTGGTCTACTTCCTCGGAGTCTCCTCAAAACCTGCTGTAAGATGGACTGTTTTCGGTTCATTTCAGGCTTTTAGAAGTTTATTTTGCTGGTTAAGGCTATAGCTACCTACTTTATTTGCCTGGCTTTTTGTTTGTGTTTTTTTTAGCTAGCTTTGCAGGAAAATTTGAATTGTAAAAGATGCCCTAAGTATTGAAGAAAGTGGGCGTCGAAAAAGTTAAGGCAATATTTTTCCATATGATTGAGTCTACTGTCGGCATAAAGATGGGTTCAGGTACTGTTACCTCATTAATACCTCATTAATCTTGCAAAAATTCAGAGTTATCATGTTGGTTATTACATTCCCCCAGGTTATACAAGTGTTTATTGCACAAGAAATACATTACTATGGTGTTCATGCATGAGCTGTACATAATTATTTTATTATTAATTGGACACTGCAGAATATCACTCATCTGATTGGTTGTATTTGCACACGTGCCTGCGACACGTGTGTAAATACTAAACATCTTGCAGTATACAAATTAATTGTGTACAAAGCACAATGAACAATGCTATATCCTGAGAGATGTAATAACACAATGTAATAACCCAATGTAATGACCAAGAACGCAGGTGATATGGAATAATATAGCCCTAAACAAATTTTTGCTTACATTAATGTATTTCCTATGTGGCAACAGTTGACTCAGTTCAGTACACAATAAAATGTATTATTATTGAGTTTATTAGGTTTAGTGCATTAACTATTAAATTGTCTTAAAATATTACTTAAAGATTCTATATATATTACAGGAGATGCATTGTATATCAATGCTTATCGTCACTTTATTTCTACTAAAGATGTTCTAGAGATGTTATTCCTCAAGTTCCTGTTTCTCGGCCAGCCACGGCGAGGTAAAACAACAGCATGTCGTCGCCTCATGAATAACATCATAGATCTGATTTCTGCTGGTGAAGCTGAACAGCACCATCCCAGCACAAAAGTAGTGACGTCTGGACAAGACATGATAGTCCAGGGTCATATTACTGGACGACAGTGGTCAGCCGTACACAGTCTCATTGATGAAGCACGCATGTTGTTCCATAGCTTTGTGGACAGTATGCAGTCTCAGTCTACTCCAGTTCCAATAGCACCAGAATCAATTCTACCTCAATCAGTAGCAGAGAGTAGCGCCTCAACCAATTTGACTTCTGAAATTACTCATTTGCCTACCGAAATATCAGAACCAGGACTTGTACAGGAATTGATGTCTGTGTTAAAACCTCGTAAGAAAAGTCAAGAAAAAGCATCAAAGGATGATAACAATCCAAAACTTACTTTTGAAAATTTGTCAGATATAAATGCTCTTTTCCAAAAGGTAAGTAAAAATTCTGAGCTGTGGAAAGATGTTAAGCAGTCTTTCAGAGCATTCATTAGAATGGAAGACACAGGAGGTCAGCCTGAGCTTATGGACATGCTACCAGCACTTACTGTAGGACCAGGTCTCTATTTGCTGTTCTTTAGCTATGAGTGTGACTTGAAGACACATTTTGATGTTTTCTACCAGAATGATGAAGGAGACACCACAGATCTTGAGGAGTCTTCAGTTACATTAGAAGAGATGCTCCTTTCTTCTCTTTCAAGTATCTGTTGCTCTAAATGTTTAGGCCATACTGTCAGTCCAAATCTAATTAACAGCTCTGACAAGCTAGATGTCCTACAAGATATCTCAAAGTCTTCACAGTCTGTAGCTTACATAGTAGGTACTCACAAAGATAAAGTTTCAGAAGAATATATATCTATTGTTGACAATGAATTACAGAAAGTTATTCGAGATACAGATTTTTTCAAAAAGAATTTAGTTCAATTTTTTTCTGAAGACAAGCTAGTTATCTCCATGGACAACATGGGGGGAGGAAAAGATGAAATAGATCAAATTCACAAAGTATTAGAGAATGCCATAGAGAAGCACTTCAAGAAGCTTAGAATTCCAGCTGTGTGGCTTCTGTTTAGTCTGTGTCTTCGCATGAGAGAGGTAAGGACAGCTAGCATGAAGACTTGTTTAACACTGTCCAGTTGTTTCAACATGACACCCTATGAGACCAAAGTAGCTCTGTGGTTTCTTCATCACCATGCAGGTGTGATGATGTACTTCCCCGATGTAGCTTGTTTAGAAGACCTAGTAATAATTGATATCCAGGTATTGTATGACAGTATCACATCTGTTATTCTCAAAGCCATGAATTTTGGCAACGTAGGCAAAGCTAAAGCGGAGGAGTTCAGAAGAACAGGTCAGTTTTCTCTGGAAGATATTTTGTCAGCCACAAGTGAGATTTTAAAAGATTTCATTCCACCTCGACAACTTGTGATACTTCTACAATATCTCCACATTATAGCTAGAATTATATATTCCAGCTCCACACCATCATCAGTAGCTACAGATGACGTGTACATCATGCCTTGTGTCTTACGCAGTGCCAGTAGAGAGACTCTGGATGCTGTTTCTAGAGACAAGTCTCGTCCATTGTCTATAGCTCCTCTGAGAGTGCGCTTTGTTTGTGGGTTTGTACCAATTGGAGTATTCCCAGCTCTGACAGCTAGCTTCATAGGAAATCATGAATCATTTAAACTTGTACAAACAGGTCTTATGAAAAACAAGGTTCAATTCCAATATGGTGGTTTTGACTATGCTCTGGTTACATTACTAGCACGTCCCAAATCTTATGAGGTTGTAATCTCTGAACTTCCTAAAGGCAATTACGAGGCACACGTGTTGTGTACAGAATTAAGGAAGGAGATAGAGGCCACATTTGAGAAGGTCGGTTCTCGCATGAACTACGGCAACTTCATGGACTATCAGTTTGGGTTCGCATGTCCAACTCATCCTGAGGAGGATCATGTGTGTGTAGTAGATAGAAGATGTCCCTCACCACAAGTTATGCTGTGCTTACAAAACTCCAACGATGCAGTATCACAGAAAACATCGAATTGTCACAAAGTATGGTTTGGAGAGGTAAGAGTTTTCGCTAAGTCTTCAGTTCATGTACTTCAGTTTGTTTTTTTTTGTAGCATTTAGATGTTTCACTTATACCACCATTACTGAGTCAAGCAGAAGAGTGCGACACTGCAGGTAAAGTATCAGTTTCGGTGTCAAGATATTACAAGAAATAATAAACAGGATTTAATACAGGATTTTTTTCTGGGGGAAGAGAAAGAGTTTAGGAAGGAGGGGAGGGCTACACATGGTTTGACCACACCCGTTTTTGCTGAAACTACACCTATTTGATTAATAATCGTCTCAGGTCTAGAATTGGTGACATCAATCTTGGAAGACTAATTCATATTGCAAATTGAAGGACCTCAATTTACTGAAGTGAACTTTCAAAAAATATTAGATATATACATAGAACAAAATCATAGAATACCATTATAAATCATGACCACAGAATACCGTTAAGTATAAGTATTATTAATTTATTTCATGAAATTCTGGGGGAGGGGGGAATTCCAGGGCACCCCTACCTCTGTATGAAACCCTGATAAAATGGTAGCCAATACTAGATTATTTATGTGTTATTATTACTATTTTCTTAGTGTTATTACAATATACGATCTTCTTTAGTACACCCATTGCATTAATATTGTAATTGTAATATTTATCTCTAGAGAAAAGCATGTCATCTGACGAGGAAGAGAAGCCCAAGCCTGGTTATGAAGCATTGCAGAAGGAGCAACAGAAGGTTAAAATAACTATAAAGAACAACTTTGATGCTGTGACAAGGACACTTCGGGATAAGAAAATGCTATCCAAGAAAGATTATGAAAATGTTAACGATCCATTGTCACTTCTTCCAGAAAATACCAAAGTAGATATTGTGTTCAAGGCATTGGTAAGCAATATTGATGAAACAGATGAAAACATCCTAACATTTATAGAGATTCTTCGCAAAAAAACGGAATCTAAAAAAACCGTTGGAATATTGGAAAAAGCTTATGAGAAACAGGGAGGAGTAATTCCAACTAAAAGCAACCCAGCCCCAGCCACACAACCAACCTCTGGAGCTTCAGTGCAAGGTTATTATTCCACACATTTCACAAAAGTAATATTTAGAATAAGACTATATATTATAATAATATTAGTTCTATGTGTGCAGTTAATATTATAAAAAATTTCAGTGTGAAAATATGATTTTGTATTAGCAGCCTATAAAGCTACAAGAACCACAAGTACACACATTTTCAATAATATCTCAGAGGTCATCTCTAGACCGATACAAACATAACAGAAGGTTAAAACGTAATAGAATCCAAGTAATAGCTTTCTAACATTGCAGCTGATAGGTTTATTTATTGCTTAATATTGTAATTTTTCAGCTCCTATTCCTAAGGAATTCTCAAAGAAATTTTCTCCAGTAGAATTTTCTGTATGGATGAAGACTGAAAATCACTTGTCCGATGATAATGGTGATATTATTGTTGGTAAGGTGTTCATTGCAAGTATCTGGATTAGCTATGTAGTTTTTATTAGAGCTAAAATAACTTTGAGTCATTGTTTAGCAACAGAATTTTTTATATTATACAGGCAAAAAAATTAGTGGGAGGGTTTTTGCTGATCTGACGGAAACAGAACTGAAGGAATTTGGATTTGTGGGAGCTGGATACTTTGCCATGAGAAGTGTTTTGAGAGAGGTAAGATATTCCAAAACAATTTGCTGCTACTACTGTCACTATTCATAACGTTATAACTACACAAATTTATTACATTTATTATTGTTGTTGTTTTGCTGTTTCAATACAGGTAGCAAAAAAAGCTGATCCAGGTTTGTGATACTTGTCATCTTGTAGATATGTTCCAGTGCTAGAACTCACTTCAATTATATTTTATTTAGCTAACGAGGACTCTGCAGTACAAATAATCCCAGTTCCAGTAGATGAGAAGGAAAGAGAGGAAGGTAATTACATTTCTATTAGTTAATCTCATTAATTTTACAAATTAAAATTTAGTTTATGCTATAAATTCCTTAATTATGTTTGCATATTCAGAAATTGATAGCCACCACAAGTAGCAAGACAATTGGGATAGATTTCCAGCTAAAGATTGTGGTACAGTCACTCCTTCGCTCAAGCTCCAGTTCTCGCCAGATGAAGTGGAACCGTTGAATATCGTTGTGGTAGAATACACTACCACATTTAACTAAAGACTTATGGTTCATTACATTTCTTTCATCCATTCACTTAATCTGTTATCCATTCACTTAATCTGTTACCCATTCACTTAATCTGTTATCCATTCACTTAATCTGTTATCCATTCAGTAATTCTGTTATTTGTCCATCTGCACTTTAGTCCTTAGCTACAACACACAACTCCATTGTCCAAATTCCTTTAAATGTACTTTGTATCAATCTTCCACACATCCATGCTTACCTATATATGTACTACATTTGTCTTTTTTGTCAGAATTACCTTGGTAAATTTACATTCAAAGCTAAGAACTAGCCAAGGGAAACCGAGATTGAAACCTTCATTGCCTTGGGCTGGGTATCCCCTGCTTTAGCGTTTACCTGCTAAGTAGAAGAGGTAATTCTCAGGTGGCAGCAATACCGGGTTCACTAAAGCTGATCCACAACAATCGTGCCCGAAGTTTACATTCCTAAGCTTGATTTAGGATACTACAATATGTCCAATAAGAAGCATTGAGTTTGCCCGATCATAAATAACGAAAATTTTGAAGGCGGCTTAGGTTAAAGAGCTGGAACTGAACGTGACGAGTACAATCTCATTCACACCAGGTAGTATCTTGGTTATCGCATTGAAGTTTGCAGAAATTTGACCTTTGACAATATTGAAGACATATTTATGGTCATCGATGCTTTCCTATACTCTGCCAAGAAAAATTCTCCAGATTTGGCTAACGACTCATTTGTATGCTGCATTTTATCCCACGGCGATAAAACTGTTATCATGGAACGGACAATGAGCCAGTCACAGCCGAGTACATGGAGGCGGGTCTAGGAGCAAGCAAAAAGCTGAGGGGCAATCCTATAATGTTTTTCATTCAAACCTGTCATGGTGGGAAGTATGGTACAATTCCAGTCGATACCAAACTCCATGTCCGCACAGACATACAGTCCGATGGTGGAATACAGACGAGTCAACGAGCAGACACTTATATATTGTATGCTATAGCACCAGGTGATAGAGCATACAGAAGTGTCAAGTGAGGATCGTGGTATGTTCACACTCTCTGCAAGACACTCTGTGAGAAAAGCAAGAGTAATCCTTTGGATCAGATGCAAATGATCGTCAACAGGGTAGTATCTGAGGAATTTGAGCATGTCACCAATTCAGGAGCAAAGTACAAGCAGCAACCCTGTGGGCATAAACAGCTAAGCTTTAATGTCCACTTCTTTTCCTAAACTGTAGAATTATCAAAGGCTGAACTTGTAAGTGTTATAGTTGTGTTTGATTTAAAAAAAAATTTACATAGCTATTCTTTTTTGTTTAGTGTTTTTATTGTAGAATTTTTAAATTATATATTTATAAGAGTATTTTTGAAAGATAACTGAGGTAAATATGGTTTATACTTGCATATGCGCCAGCACAGCAGAGCAAAATATTGCATTCGCTTTATGGTCTGTTATATTCATGTGTGTGTCATATAATGTAGGTTGTGAACAGAAACTTTGGCAATATCTATCACTACGACTTATAACTTACTTTAAAACCATTGCTACTTTCCGATTTGGCACTTACTAGCTAGGCTACTCACAATCCTGGTTTTGTAAGTGAATTTGGCAATCTTTACCATTTAAATGGCCATGGAGGAATTGTTAGGCTGACTGTACTGGTCCAGGGTCTGATCCAAGGAGATGAATGGGATGACATGTCACCCATACTTTAGTGATATTCATAGTTATTGGAAATTTGTTGTTGTAAATTTGCTGATATTCACAAATATTGTATAATGTACTCTGTTTGTCTATCATCAGCGAAGCATGTGCAAAAGTGAGTCTAACACACCTGTTTAGCCATCGTCAGTGAATCATGTGCAAAAAGTGGGTCTGTTTGCAACAACTTGTGGATTGTAGCTAGTGAAATTTTAAGATCACTCCCTATAATATGTTTTCTAGATCAGCCACTGAGGTCTTCACATAAAATAAATGGCTTCAACTCACTGAATGGAATGATATTTCATCATCATATACACTAAAAAAGCTATTACATTTTCTTGGAAATGGTATGGTGTGACTTATATGAAACGTTTCAACTCCATACCAGGAGCAAAATGACACTGATTTGCTTGGTCACTGTGTTTTTTCATCATTAGCTATTTCCTGAAAGTGAATACAATTAAATACCTACCTCTAAAAAGACTAAGTCAAACCAGAACTTCAAAAATATGGCTCATTATTTTTCAGATAGCTTATTCATATAGCTGTAGGGTATAAAAGAGGGGGTGATTTAAGAGCTTAAGCAGTATAAAAAAAACCGTTGAGAGTTGGATGGGTATCTCTTAACAATTCTTAACAATTCTTGATATAAAAATGAAGCACAAAGGTGTGGACTCAGCGGTGTAGTTCGCTTTATGCTCGGGGAAGTTAACTGAGTAGAAGTTTCGTGTTGAAAATGTATACAGGTGAGTGTTTCTGGCTAGTTTAGCTTCTTCTCTTATGAAAACAGCGTTTCCATGTATCGTTTTCATTGGACGAGACTCATTAAAATAGATTGCGTATTCTTTTGGAAGGAGAGTATATTGTGATAGCTGGGTAGTGTTTAATAGGGCTGAGATTGCAAGAAATTATTTGCTCACGTGATTATGACTTGACGCTGGGGGAGGGGTTTGCCCTTAAAAGCTTGTACCCACACTGAGCTGAAAGCTTCGCGTTTTTTCTACGATTAGCCAAAAAAGTAGTATAGCCAAATCAGAGTATGACAGACAGACCAGACAGAGGACGACTATTATAACCCTCTCGCGCATGCGCGCTGAGGGTTAATAACTGACAATTATTCTTAGCCTCCCACACTAGGCAGCAAAATTCAAAATAGCCCAGGCTATCTAGAAAGAACACCTTTACATGTACACTTTAAAAAATATAACACAAATCGACAAACCTCCCTTAGTACATTTAATTTATCAGGTCAATTTTACTCTTGGAGGGCGTACAGCTACCAGTGGTGAACATTTCTGACAAACATTCTACTTCACTTGATGACACCAATCAAATAAACAAATGTCTCAGGCAGTAGTTAATTGCAGTTGTTGGCTAAGACCATCGTTCCTGTGTTGTGCATCATCTGAGGTATTTATAATAGCTAGCTATGAGGTATGAAATATAGCTACACAAGTATCTATTCTGTAAGTGTCTGAGTAGTGTAGAGCCGCTACTACGTCTAAGCCTCTTTATACAGAGGTGATCATGATATGATACAATAATGCCTAAACCTTCAATTGTGCAGTAATTTTCATTAAAAGCGATATTATTTCGATATTACAAGTGTCCTCTGTAGCGTCTTTATATGTCTTTCATGTTTATGATGTCATTACAGCTGTATTATTTACATTATCATTTTATCCAAATGATGATTTTACTCATATTGAGATGTAGATGCTCCAATACATAGCTAATGCACATTTATAATTCAGTTACGAATGGTTCTGGTTTTAGATGAAGTTATGACAATTATATCTTATTCTTCAATGTAATAAGTACATTTAATAAAGTAGTATGGTAAAGTTTAGTATGGTATATTGATTAATGATTTATATGATAAAATATGTATATAATATATACTTGCCTCTCAATTCCATTGCAGCATGAAAATAAAGTTTAGCTATATGCTCATATTATTCTAGAGTTACACACTAGCTAGCTACTATGCAATATAATTGTTGGGGACTGTCCAGCAAGAGGACCTGATCCCGATGTAGACTGAAGCACTACACAGACAGAATCAATCCTAGTTGGGTTGATCTGCGTAGCGAAGACCCACTAGCGAGTGTTGCCGTCAGAATTCCAGTTGAGCTAAATCAATTCGTTAATTCGTTGGAAGCTTCGTTGGAGAGTAGAGACAGAGGTCGTAAATCTCAACTCGCTCTCCCACTGACTGGACCTTCTGAATAAAGGTTGTCTTGACCCAGACTAAGACAAACCTGAGAATGACCCTTCGAAATCATACTCAAATACCTTATTAGATAAGACAAGTAAGCTATGAATAATACAGTAGAATACACCTTACTACCAAGTAGGAAGATTGGTGTGATGACCAACAGGTGGTATATCAAAGATTGATATATTGAGTTCTGAACAACAGCAGGAACAGTAACAGAGTCAATAACAAATTCCGTAACCAAGTGAAATGAAAATAGCTAAAGTTTAAATACAAAAACAAAGTGATAGATCGACGATCGACGAACATCGACGATCGACGAGTTAGCTAGCTAGTACGCATGAGTGACATAGCTAAAGTAAAGTGTTAATGTTAGTGTCCTTGTGGAGGATAACCGGTGTCACAGTAAATACTGTCGCCCGGAAATTCTGTCGCAGCGGCGGCAAAATTTACTAGTAAAAATTGTCGCTCCCGGTAAATTTTGTCGCTTGTAGAAAGCGGTGACATTTAGTTCCTAGTATTTTGTCCAGCATGGATCAGCAAGAATATGATCTCCTTTATGAGTATATAATAAGGAAAGAATTTCCCACCACTATAAGTAAGAACAAGAGAGATTCCTTGTAGGAAGAGCAAACAATTTGAAGTTATGGAGGATGGACCGTTATATTTCAAAGACAAGAAGAACAACAAGAAATTAAAGGTTAGTCAGTCTAATTTTGATCAAGCAAAGATGAGGGAGCATTTATATAAATGCTTTTCTGGGAGAAGATTACTCCCATTTCCAGAGAACATAGCAACATTGATTAAAAACAACATCCAGAGTTCAACTGATGACATTGCAGTACACTGCTATTGCAGAATGCCTGAACTTAAGGATGTTTCAATAATTGAATGCAGCAGTTGCTTCAAATGGTTTCATGTAGCATGCTGCCATGATTCCATAACTGATGAACAATTAAAGGAATTGGACACTACGTGGTGTTGTCAAGTGTGTCAGTAAACTTTTTTTTTAATGATTCTGTATTGATGTTATCATACTTTTTTGTATAAATGCATTGTAAAAAATGCATTACATAGAGGATTTATAATTAAATCAAAGTTGGTACAATAATTGGGTGATATATAAAGTAACTAGCAAAATAATTGAATAAATTAACGAGACCATAAAAATTAACGAGTATGGCAACACAGCCCAAGAGGGCCAAAGCACTTGCCTACTGCATTGTGGCTACTGTAGAAATAATTATTCACTAGATTTCTTGGCTAGACAACTCCTCAAAGAGAGGGAGCTTGAACCATTCATTTATTGCAATGCCTAATGGTCTCGAGTTGTCTTTTTATATTATTATATTATTGCAGGACATGAATCTCAGCATATATAATGGGCAGGGTTTCATATAGAGTGGGAGGATGCCTTGTAATTTTCCCCCTCCAGAGAAACTTTCCTCCCCCAGAAAAAATTATTCCCTCCCCAATTGCTCAATTTCAACTGAGACTGTCTTGATAAAGTTTTTTGTTGTTCCTCTGATAAAATTCTGTTAATGTTAAATTTTTTTCTTAGGAATCACACAAGCTATTCAGTGTAGTTTTAATATTTGGGTTTTTCCCCATCTCCCAGAAAATCCTGTATGAAATGCTGGTGGGGAGTGTGTTAGGCATAGATAAGGCCTGGTCAGATCCTAAATAGTAATGAGAGATTTGCTAGAATAGCTATAGCCAACTTTGTCAAGAGCTCTTAGACATTGGCAGATAAGCTATATTCCATTGAAACCATTAGTTACCTGCTAGGTTTTCATGCCCAGTATTCATAGCTACCTTGCTACAGATTATAAGAGCGACAGAATTTCCTAGGAAAAAATGTCGCTGACTTTTCGAAGCGACACTATTTCCTAAGGAAATTTCGTCGCCGCGACAGAATTTCCGGGCGACAGTATTTACTGTGACACCGGAACAATAATGTCTATTATTCCAGAAAGAATGCTAGCATAATCTGACTACCCCCTAATAATACCATCACAATGTATACTGACTAGACGTGAGGAATACGAGATAGTAGTAGTGTATAGGTGCCACTAAGAGTGTCCACAGTGGAGTGTCTGTAGTGGTGGTTTGCACTTAAATATAGTGGCGGAATCCCGATCTGTAAACACAACTTCATCTTGGTGGAGTGTTGCAGACATAGTATGACATGGTTTAGGTAATGTAAAATATACTTGTCCACTCAGTGTAAGTCTTTAATCTAAGTCTTTCAGCTTCTTATTACAGCCATGAATTAAGTGGAGTGGATATTAATTTGAGATGACTTATTATTATTTTTGTTCATTGTTTAATACTATGTAGCTTTGAAATGATGATTTTCTTGTGATGTAATAAACCACTAGCTAGCATAGCATTGTGCACTGTAGACTCTCAGCTTGTTTAATGATAATTAGTTTTAATAACCCAGTGATTCCTGTATGTAAACTCGCTCAGTAATCTGCAGTATGCCAAAAACACGGCTTGATCTCTGACAAATGCTTAATTGAGTCAACCACTTTAAGTCGTGTGCATGCCTATTAATCTTCTCAAATTTGAATATTCTAGCTTGGCCTAGCTTCAATTATTACCATCGCTCATGTCATAGTTATGATTAACAGTTTACCTAACTTAGCACTGAAACAAATAAGCCTCAATCAACCTGGAGAATGAAACTGGTACTTAATTTTTGTCACATTTAATGTAATTTTGCCAAAATTTTGTACAATTAATAGTACTGCCATAACAATATCTTGTATTAATGATTTATTTCTTTATAGGTGATGCACCATACATTCATGCTTATCGCCACTTCATTTCTACTAAAGATGTCCTAGAGATGCTGTTTCTCAAGTTTCTCTTTCTTGGTCAGCCACGATGAGGTAAAACTACAGCACGTCGTTGTCTTATGGGAGAGATCATAGATCTAATGTCCGCTGGAGAAGCAGATTAGCCTCATGCCAGCACAGGTGCAGTTGAGTCTGGCCACGACATGATAGTCCAGGGTCATGCAGGCAACACTGCAGTCATTACTGGACGCCAGTGGTCAGCAGCATACAATCTCACTGATGAAGCACGTATGTTGTTCCACAACTTTGTAGAGTGCATGCAGTCACAACCCACTATAGTGGAGCCAAGTCCAACTTCAGGAAGTTCCCCTAATAATACTGCAGCTGTAGTAACTGCCACTGAAGCTCAGGCCAGAGCAGTTGTTCATTCATCTCATAAAGAACCAGAGCCAGGACTTGTGCAAAAGTTGTTCTCAAAATTCAAATCACTCTTGTCAAGTTCAAAAAAGTCAAATGATATTTCTGAAATCAGATCACTCTTTAAGGTAGTTAGTGAGAATTCTGAGCTTTGGAAAGAGGTAAAGCAATCATTTAGAGCATTCATTAGAATGGAAGACACTGGAGGTCAGCCTGAGCTTATGGACATGCTACCAGCACTCACTGTAGGACCAGGTCTCTATTTGCTGTTCTTTAGCTATGAGTGTGACTTGAAAAAACATTTTGATATGTACTATCAAAATGCTGCAGGTGAGGCTACAGAACTTGAGAGGTCCACCGTCACTTTAGAAGAAATGCTTCTTTCTTCTCTTTCTAGTATCTCTTGCTCCAACTGCTTAGGTCATACTATTAGTCCAGATCAAGCTAATAGCACTGAGATGAAAGATATTTTAGTTTCCTCAAAGTCTGTAGCTTACATAGTAGGCACTCACAAAGACAAGGTCTCAGAGGAATATGTATCTAGCTTTGACAAAGAATTACAAAAGGTCATTCGAGATACAGACTTTTTCAAAGGTGATTTAGTTCAATTTTTTTCTGAAGACAAGCTAGTCATCTCCATGGACAACATGGGGGGAGGCAAAGAAGGAGTAAGTCAAATTCGCAAGATATTAGAGGATGCCATGGAGAAACACTTCAAGAAGCTTAAAATTCCAGCTGTGTGGCTACTATTTAGTCTTTGTCTTCACATGAGGAAAGCAAGGATAGCTAGCATGGAGAACTTGTCACTGTCCGGTTCTTTCAATATGACGCCCTATGAGACTAAAGCAGCTCTATGGTTTCTTCATCACCATGCAGGTGTAATGATGTACTTCCCCAATGTAGCTGGTTTAGAAGACTTGGTCATCATAGACATCCAGGTAGTGTATAAAAGTGTTACATCTGTTATTCTCAAAGCAATGTGTTTTGGCAGCGTAGGACTTGCAACCGCAGAGAAATTCAGAAAAACAGGTCAGTTTTCTTTGCAAGATCTATTTTGTCGATAGTGTGCGCTATATAGTTACAACATTTCTTATGGCATAAACTAATGAAATTATGTATTGTATTTTAAATTTGCTCTGTCTTTGCTTGTCTGTTCATTTAGGAAAAGATTTAAGTTTGCTGAATGTCCTTAAAGCTCTCGATACAGTTCCTATGGACAGGCGTGAAGATGTTGGCTTAGCTCTAGGAGTGGAATTAGAGCAGATCAAAGTGTTTGAGGCCAATCATCCTAGAAATATTAACCGAGTTTGGAAGGAGATCATTTCCTGTTGGTTGAACTCTTCATCCACCCACACATGGACTACATTAGCTCAAGTCCTGCTAGACAATGGCATGTCACATTTTGTCAAGCACTTTGCTAATTTATGAATCATTTTTCATTATCAGTATGAACCACTGTATTTTATTATGTTTGTTTTTATTAGAAATTTTCAAAAAACATTATGACAAGACGAATTAGTAATGGTGAATGAAATAAGTCCTATCATTACAGTTCTATGAATAATACATTTAGCAAGTTTGTTCTGTATAGCTACATCATAGTAATTATGTTGTTGTGAAAACACATCCAATATTTGATCAGTGTGGGGTGAATGAAACAATTTGGTGTTAAGGCATGTTCTTAGGTACATGTGCTGTATGATTATATAACTTGGTTTTTGTAGTCATGTCAGCTTTCTTATCATGTAATACTAAGAGACCACTGCTCATGACCTGAAACTGACAATATTATTATATAACTTGGTTTTTGTAGTCATGTCAGCTTTCTTATCATGTAATACTAAGGGACCTCTGCTCATGACCTGAAACTGACAATATTATTATATAACTTGGTATTTGTAGTCATGTCAGCTTTCTTACCGTGTAATACTAAGAGACCACTGCTCATGACCTGAAACTGACAATATATAGAAACAAGTAAGGCACAAAGTAAAAATGGTAAAGATCATCAAATTCACCTGCAAAACCATCATAACGGCAAGCAATTTGTGCTGAAAGGCAACAGAGGTATTCATAATATATATTTTAGTGACGTGAATAATAAATAATTTATGACAAAAATTATAGCTAGTAGAGTTGAAGTAGAACTTGCCCAAAAGTTGAAGTAAAATTAATTTCAAAAAGTCTATTGAGAGTGAGTGACAGCATGAGCAGGGGGACACAAACAGCAATATGTTCTTGGGTTATGTGTCTCAAAGTGTGCAATACTTTTTGTGTATAGAGATTTGTTTATTCGTAATATGGATATTGATATGTCTATGGGGGATAGTGCATTCAGAAAAAAAATACAATTGAAGTGTGCTTGAATTATGATGCCTGTCATGTTTGTAATTCATTTAAGATAGATAAATTGTTTTTGAGCTAAAAATTTTTAAAATGAGGATTGTAATTTTATAATATAATAAAGATACGAAATAATTCAAATGGGTGTAGCAAGGCACATTAATGCATACAGCAATGATAGGTCTATTCTTATATAATAATGGCTACCTGTAAATACTGGAAGCTCAGTGCAGTGACAGCACAGTGCACTGAGTAATTTTGTTATAGCTTCATAAATAAGCTTTCTTATCATGTAATACTAAGGGACCACTGCTCAGGGTTATTGGAAGGGAGGTTCTACTTCCACTGCCACTGGTTCTACAATGACTGCCAGCTGCACTTAAAAATTTTCTGACCAAGTTGAAAGTTCTTAATTAAGAGCAGTTGACAAAATGATAGAAAAGTAGAACAAAAATGAAATGGAACATTATTTGCATTTATAAGCTGCATGCATTTGAACACACTATATATCTATCAAAAAATATACATTTGAATCTATATAGGTAGCTAGTGCAACATCTAGCAAACAATAAACAGTTTAACTGTTCTAAAAATGTCTTTCTAAAATTAATTCAATAGCTTTCATGACTTCCACTTCTCTTATCTTCTTCAGTCCTCACGGTCTGCCCTGTAAACCCTATGTGTCTTGAATGAGGGCTTCCTCATAGAGGGATGGCCCCACAAATTTATTTTGTAATTTCGCAAATTGATGGTATGTCTCCACAATTGATGACCTTTACCACATCAACAATAGTCATATTCTTGTTGTTCAGTATGTTGCTACAAGGGCACAGTGGTTGGGTGATATTTAATATTCCTGTGTGAATTCAGGCTTTTGTTTAACCTCTCTGAGTCTGAATTTGGACAGTTGTGTCACCATGAAAAAGGATTGTCTTGTGTGACTCTGTCTCCTGATTTGTATTTATGTCATCCTTACCCATTGTATGTTGTTGTGAAGTTTTGTGAAATTTAAGGAATGTAACATTCAGGAGAAGAAGCTTGACTTCACCCCTGACCCCTCCACATGGAATTAGATGTGTTTGACCCCTCCACATAGAATTAGATGTGTTAGTTGGACCAGTTGAGAAAAAGCTTGACTTCACCCCTGACCTCTCCACATGGAATTAGATGTGTTTGACTCCTCCACATGGAATTAGATGTGTTAGTAGGACCAGTCGAGAAGAAGCTTGACTTCACCTCTGACCCCTCCAAATGGAAATAGATGTGTTAGTTGGACCAGTAGAGAATAAACTTGACTTCACCTCTGACCCCTCTACATGAAATTAGATGTGTTTGGAACATGGAAATATTTCTGATATTCATGCTAAGTGTGTAACATAAATGTATTTTTATTATTACAGCAACAATTTTAATAGTAATGTCTAATGTGTGATAAGTGGATACTGTACGACTTGAGCACAGTGTTGATGTATTCTCAGAGTTGTCCTCAGACTGTTCTGTGTTCCATGACACATAAATAGTTCTATATCCTCCATTTTTTTATTATATGATCGAATACCAGACACGCATGCAAAAAAAATATCTGCATCTCTTCTGTGCAGTCTTACTGCAGCTACCAGACTCTCTACAGTAGCAGTGTCTTCCTGGGGTACTAACTCACATAAATGAAATACAGGAGACATACTATCATAGGCCATGGGATAATAATCATCTGGATATCTGTTGAGGGTTACTATTGTTAGTTTTTTGCAGTCTTTCAGAGCAGCAATCACTTGTATGGCACCTTCAGCATCGATATTATTATATGATAGTGACAATTTTTGCAAGAATGATAGCGCTATTTGAACTGATATTGTTATCACTCGGGTTTAAGTCCTCCAGAACTGTAAGATGGCATGTACTAATATTTGTGGCCAATGCTTTACCGCATGTGTCATTGATTGATTCTGTTGTCAGTGATCAGGTCTAAGGACTTCAGTCTATTTAGGCAATGTACTTTATTAATGACATCTACCAGTTTTGAGTCTTCTGTAGAATATCTACATTTAATTGTAGTTTTGTTCATATTATAATAACTGGAACTTTATGAGATGGAATATTATATGAATTTAAACTACCTAATATATACTTCACTATTTGATCGCATACTTTGAGTTTCTGTTACTCAAAGGCAAGTTCTATTTCTGTATCATACATGACGTCAGGAATATCTGCTGATTTAAATGTTTCTAGATATTATTTTTAGGTTACAGTAAGATCTTGTCAATATATTAAGTAATATTTGTATAAATAAACTTTCACAATTAGCATACCATTTTGCCCCATTATACTTTATCATACAACAAAAGTTCTACGAAAGTAAATTTAAAACTTGCATCATAATATTATAGTAACTCATATTTTTTACCCTAATTTCCACTTTAACAAGCAATCTCAAATAATAGTTTATTTGCTTGTGAAGGGACAATATTTCTTCAGTTTCTATATATGCTGGCCTACAACTATAACCTACTGACCTTTTGTAGCTAATTATACATGATATATTAAATGAGGGATAACGTTTTTTATATTTCCTTTTTAATTTATTTTTATGGACTTATACTGTCAAAAATGAAGTGCTCAAAGTTTTTTTGTCATCATATAAAATGTCTAGTAATTCTTGAAGTCTTCAATGCAAGTGATACTCGTGTTTGCATATACTTGCATTATGTCAGTCCTTAATACTACTATTCTGGAATGAAATGATCTAGTTTGTGTTCAATTGATAGATTTTATAAGACAAGTCGCAATCATCACACGAGTTGTTTGGGGGCAGTGGCCTGTTCATCAACACTATCGTAAGTATACTGAGATGAAGTGGTGCTCAGCATCATGAAGTTGTGTCAGAGCTTGAAGATCACAACAGAAGACTGGGAAGGTTTATAGTTAGCACACACCTAAGGTTATGGTAATCCCAGTCTATCTAGTACTACCCTGGTGGTTGTACTTATGGTTGCACAAGGGGTTGTTGTTTAGTAACATGTATATTATTTTTTTGCAATAATTATGAGAATTTGGTACAGTTACACCTTCCCAATAACTTCATGGGCATGCTAGTTAGCACACAGAATAAATTCAGATAGTGATTAGGGATCGATATGTCTCAATAGACCTGTTAACCATCATTCCTTGCTCTTCTGTATGCAAATTGAACCTTTGAATTATATTAACCAATTTGCTGAGAATTCAGACAACTACAAAGAACCCGTGTGGCGGCTGACCACCATCACACCACCACTATCATTGCCATGTGTGCAAGAACTAGTTATATAATTCAACTATCTATCATATAATTCATTTAATTAATCAATTTCAATATAATCATAAACATTTCATGACATTTCTAGTATTATAAATCAAATAATTCCCTTAAATCAATGAGTGCAGCCATACTAGGTCTTTATATAGGAATCAGTTCAAATACACAAGCATATAGATGTGTAAATAAATAACAATTAATTAGTCAGAGTTCAGTGTCACTAACAATTAAGTTTGAGTGGGATTTGCTGTCGGTTCTTCATTAATCACATTATCACTGTCTGGAAGCTCTGGGGTTTTCTCTGTTGTTGTTTACAGGTTCTGTGATGGGGAGCCATCCCTGACAGGTGGTGAATACTGTCACTTTCAGTGTTGCAACGTTTCTGATGGTACCACTCTTTACTTAAGTTGCACCGATACTGATGTTCCAAATTTTGTATACTTATTCCAGGACAAACAGCATATAGCTACAGTACACCTAAATTTCTTTCTTGGATAATAATCTTGACCTTGCTAAACGATATATTCTTTGACCTGATGGAAATTTTGTGACTTTAAAATTCTGAATATACTGGAGAAAGTGGCTTTGCATACCATCCTGATGGCAAGTTTGAGTGTTGGGATCAAAGCCCATACACAGCTAATAGTTCATACTCATTACAGCCAATATGTCGCTGTACATTGACATCTCTAACTATAAAGCAATTTTTTGAACTTTTAAGTATTGTAGCTAGCTGCAGCTGAAAGCAATGCAAATTTATAGTTTAGTGTAGGTGTACTGTCATAAATATCCACACATCCATCAGGAGAGAATATTTTGGATGTGCATTACCTAGTGATCTTCCAACATGAATAATTTGAATATAATTTTTGCTTGGTGATGCCATCTTCACAATTACTTCCAATATACTACTGTTTCCTGTACTTATTTTTGAGATTGAAATTGTATCTTCAGCAATATTTTAGCTGCATTTATAAATCAATCACTAAGCCATTGCTCAGAAGTTTATTCTTGCTATCCTTTAATGTCAATAAGTCTTGTATCGAAGCTATCGGTGAGGGTGATGGAGAGATTTCAAGACTTGGAGTGATTGAGGATGAAGTCAGCAAAGGAGCAATTGTCCTTTTGTATACTGCTGGGTTTCTGGAGAGTACCTATCACTAGCAATAGTAGTTGACGATGTGTACTTATGTTATGTACAGGTGGTGTCTCTACAGCACTGATGTCTTGGTATTCATACTCGTGCAAGCATTTGTTATTAGATAAATTATCCATTGCTCGTGATCGGGCATGGTATCAAGCTCAATATAAAAAAAGAAAAATCAAATAATGGTAAAAAGTTCAGCTAAACATTTTTAGCTATAGAAAAAATATATATCATGATTCTACTTTCATGTCTAAGATCTTACAGAATTGACCAGTGAATTGAATTGAAAGTAAAATATTAGTACACCTAGTCACACGGAAATATTTTATATTATATTAATTTATACATCGTTACTTACATAGCTTTATCAATCCACTCATTCACACATTATCTGACTTTTCTTGACCCATTCTTTAATAAATGCGTAACGCTGTCGTCAGTGCTGATGATGCTTTTTCAGCATTTTACTGGCAACACTTTACCAACCACACTTATCTAATTAATTATTCATGAATATACACCACTGTCATTGGACACAATGACACTTTTTCAACCCATCACTGATGCTGACAATAATGTAACAAGTGTGAACAGCTAATAAATTATTCCTTAATATGCAGAATGTCATTGTTGTTACTGACACACACGCGAACTATCATCTGTCAATATTTCCGATAATAACGCTAAGTATGCATATGTGTAAACAAATGTATAATATCTAAGGTTAAAGATTATTAAAAAAATGGTGATATATTAGAAAACAAAGTACTTTAGAATTATTTTTAAATTCTGTGACTTACATAAACAAAAATAATTATTACAGCAACAGTTTTACTAGTAATGTATAATGGGTGGTAAGCTCGTATCATATCGACATGAGCACAGTGTTGATGTATTCTCAGAGTTGTCCTCAGACTGTTCTGTGTTCCATGACACATGAATAATTGTATGTCCTAAAGACATATCTCCACATAAATGAACATCTGCATCTCTTCTGTGCAGTCTTACTGCAGCTACTAGACTCTCTACAGTAGCAGTGTCTTCATGGGATATTGTACCTTTTAAATGAAACCCAGGAGAATCAAGATATTGCGTACAAAATATATAGGAAGTATCGTAAAGTTCCACTCTTGTTAGTTGCTGGCAGTCCTTCAGAGCAGTAATCACTTGTATGGCACCTTCAGCATCAATGATATTTTTTGATAGTGACAATTGTCGCAGATTTTTGAGATGGTGTAGTTCAGAGGCTAGAATGATGGCGCTGTCTGAACTGATATTGTTTTTTAGCAGGTCTAAGTCTTCCAGATCTAGATGGCATGTACTAATATTTGTGGCCAATGCTTTACAGCATGTGTCATTGATTTTGTTGTAAGACAGATCTAAGGACTTCAGTCTATTCAGACAGTGTATTTTATTAATGACAGCTACTAGTCCTGAGTCTTCTGTAGAATATATACATTTAATTGCAATTTGCTTCATATTTTTATCTGTTAGAGATTGCAAGCTGCTGGCTAGTTCCTGAACTCCATTTGAAGTCAAGTCTTGAAATTTAATGGATAACTTCTTCCCACTAAAATATACCATAGCTTTGATGAACTGAGATATGCCCGTAGATGAAGTGTACGCTATCCTTAAATCTACAGAGTCGTTGAGACATCTGAGTCCATCTATCAGGTACTCACTCCCTTCAGCTGTTAAGTCACACAAACTAAACTGTATCTGTTTGATTTCTGCACATGATTTCAATACATTCAATAAATATTTCAGTGTTTTTTTATTTGTTAGTGGAGTGTACAGAGATAAATCTTGCAAATTTAGAATTTTCTGCATATGAATTTGTTGGAATACATGGTCCATATCAATGTCTCGTTTAAATGAAAGTCTTAAACGTACGATATGTTGAGGTGACGTACAAATGGTGTAGACTAAAGCTGGAACATGATGAGGTGAAGCATGCATATTTCTTATACTACCATTACTACATTTCATTATCTGATCACATACTCTAGGATTCTGGGACTCAAAGGCAAGTTCAATGTCTTTTATGAGGTGAGGAATAGCTGCTGATTCAAATGTTTCTAGACCAAAGTAAAACTTCCAGAAAGTCATAAAAGCGTAGCTTGGGTAAGATGTAAATCTTTCTTTTATTTTGCGTTTCTGCCCTTCTTCTGCATTTGCTACATAGCATGCTGCCAGAAATTCTTGCAGTGTTAGATGAAGAAACATGTAGGAAGTTCTGATTCCGCTAAGCTGAGCTGTAAGGTTACAAGAGACAAGACCCAAGGACCAGTCTCCACGAGGACTAGTGCCTTTATCAGATAAGAAATCTATTTGTTTGGCATCAACAACTTGTTTATTAGATACAATCATGTTGAAAGCTAGTGAGCATAGATTGTTAAAATTTTCTTGAATGTCTTCTGGTAATTCGTTTAAGGAGTAAATTTCTATTTCCCTGCCGTTACGCTTAAGATAGCGTAGTATCATTGATCTAGTAAACTCTTTGTATATTTTAGTTTGTGTGTTAGGAAGCTGTCCTCTCTCTGTCATGTACACAAAACAAATGATGGTGGCATGTATAGGTAAGTAGCACATGTGGAATACATTGGGATGCAACTCTAGATACTCCTTCAGATGTGCTGGCCCATGTGGACTGTCAGATGAAAAATCAAAAGGAAAGTTATCAATGTATTGTAAGATTTGGTGTTCAGTAAAGCCAGAGACTTCTATATGCTGTGTTATGAATTGTTGCTTCAGTCTTCTTGTAGCTCCAGGACGAGAGGACACAATGATCATAGACCGAGGAAGGTACTGCTTATGGAGCAATTTTAAAACAACTGACTTGTTCTCTTCTTTAGGGTTGTACTCATCTAGCCCATCAAACACAAAGCACACACCTTCTCCGCTAGATTTCTCTATTTCTGAAATGACAGCTCTAAGATCTTCGTCACTATTGTAAAAGTGTTTAAGAATACTAGTCAGAGTAGCTTCTTGTAGGATGTCATTACCTAACATACAAAGTGAGACAAGAAACACTAGTTTAGTGTTAACTAAAGACTTTCCTTTTGTCCAGTCTTTGATAATTTTATTTACAAGAGTAGTCTTCCCACTGCCAGGAAGACCTTCTACCAGAATTAATGCTGAACTTCTGTATGTACCAAAAAGTTTTTCACACTCTATAAAGAAGTTTGGTTCTGGGACCTTAGCATGTTTTCTTCCAAGATGGTGTTGGCTAGTTTTTGTGTTTTGAGTGCTAGGTTTGTTGAGAATTAAGTTTATGAAAGTTTCAGTTCCCACTGGAGGCCAATCTTCATTTTGTAATATTTGTATGTTTTCTGAATACAGGTCTAAAAGTGTTTTCTTTGCTACAGGATGGATGACAGTCAGTGTCACTTTGTTACTGACTATTTCTCTCTCTTGACTCCTCACATAACATGTGTAATTACCTCCCATTCCCTGGTGTGCGTGGTTAACAACTAGTATATCCTCATGGATACCAGAAAACAAGGGACAGTCAGCTAATGGCTGGTTATCTTTGTTCCACTGGTAAGACACATTCTCTTTTTGATTAGTATTGACTAGTAGTAGGATAGATTTGCCTTCTTCTACTTCTAATTTTCTAGGGCTCTGATGGAATATTGTGAAATCTAGTTTAGAAGCATCATTGCTCTTTTCGTCAGGAATTCTCTTTGAATCCTCTAATGAAGTGAATTTTTCTTCAACCTCTTGAGCTAATCTACCATGTCCCACTAGTGAACTTCTCAAAGCCTTAGTGAGTGTGGTAATAGTGGGTGGAGTGACACTACCTCCAGACAGCCATACTGACAGCACTTGATTTAGACTAAGCACGTTGTCTTCTCTCTTGCTGTTCTTTGTGAGGTAAGGTGGCAGACCTAAGGCTGTACCTAGTTTTTCCCAGTCTGGACTGACCTGGATTAGAGTCTCTGAGATCCATCCGAAGTCTTCAGTTTTTAAGGTGTCATCTAAGCGCATTCTCTTGGCTTCAGGCTGCTCCTCTCCTGAGCTACTTCTCCTCAGGTAGTCACTGAGTGATTGTTCTCCCCAGCTCTCTAGAAGGCTCAGGAACTTGCCCCACCCACTCCCATCTTGTTGGATTCTCTGTGCCACTAACCTGAGTAGGTATCGGAGCTGGAGTTTGCGGTCCACCTTGCTGTGGTCCAGACTTGAGAACTGGTCTATCATGGAGTCTGAGATCAGATACTTCTGGAACATCTCCTCAGACAGATCCACTGGCTTAGATTTGATGACAGATAATACCCTGTCTTCATTATCCTTGAGAAACTTGGCTAGTTGAGCATTAGCTACTTCAGTGAGAGTAGACATTTTCTTCCTTCTCTTTGTGGTGTTGTTCACTTCCTCTCACTAGCCTAATAAGGCAATGCTCTATGCACTTGAGCTTTATGTAATGATATTCATTGGGTGCTGGGCACATAACAACAGTTGGGATTGGCTTAGTTGAGCGGTAAACCCAAACTATGTTATAAAGGAAGTGGGTCAAGTTCTAGTTCCCTTGTACAGATAAGAGCTGCCAAGCTAATCCCAAGTCAATTAGTGTGGTTGGTTACAGTAGTAAATTAGTGGTCTGTGTGGGAGTTGTAGGGATTCAGGTCAAGAAGGACAAGACCATTAAGAAATGAGTGAAGTAGCATATTACTACATATAATACATGTTCAATGAATGCAATTTTTATTATGAGAATTACACCTTCCCCAACAACTTTATGAGCATGCTAGTTAGCACACAATAAAATTTAGATAGTGACAAAGGATTGATATATCTCAATAGACATGTTAGCTATCATTCCTTGCTCTTTCTTCTGTATGCAAATTGATTTATTATGCTAGAAAAGTTATGAAATATTTATGATTGATATTGAAATTGATTAATTAATTGAATTATATGATAGATGGTTGAACTATAATATAACTAGTTGCACACATGGCAATAATAGTGGTGGTGTGATGGTGGTCCGGCTGCCACACGGGTTCTGTACTGGTTGCAGATGGTCTGGTTGTCAAATTGGTTAATATAATTCAAATGGTTCAAATAATTCCCTCAAATCAATGAGTGCAGCCATTCTAACAGTCGCTAAACTGAACTGCAGTGAGTCTAGGTAAGTCTTTATATAGGAATCAGTTTAAATACATGAAACATATAGATGTGTCAATTAATTAGTCAGAGTACAGTGTCACCAACAATTAAGATTGAATGGGATCTGCTATAAGTTGTTCAATAATCCTATTATCACCGTGAGGAAGTTCTGGCTGAATCTCTAATGTTGTATACAGGTTCTGTGATGGGCAGCCATCCCTGACAGGTGGTGAATACTGTCACTGTCAGTGTTGCAATGTTTCTGATGGTACCACTTTTTACTTATGCTGCAGATACGGATGTTCCAGTAAATGCAAAACAAACCAATAACAGCAAGAACATGAATTAGGCTACTTCACTAAAAATTTTCAAATCACAGTCATCAAATTCTGTCATATCGCAGGTTAAACTTGTGACACTGGCTTTCAGCAGGCAAATATTCAGAGGCTTTTTCTCAAGGTTTCTCATAAATGCCATTAGTTGATAAATATTTGGAAACTAATTTTTAAGAACGCATCTACAATTACCTCATAATGATCACTTGCAGCGCTGCTCTCAGTTTTGTTTTATTATCACACCAACTTTTGTGACCTTCACAGTAATTAGGTACATCTTAACTTCTTTCATTCTCGTCACAGAAAACCGTTTTTATGGGCACTATCAAGAACATATAAATATCACATACACATAAAATAATCAAGTTTCGTCTTACCTGAAATTATTGCAGCTCAAGACCCTCTATTATTTATAAGTAACTATTTGGAGTATTTGAGTCCATCTTTGGATCCAGTTTTACACCTTCATAGCAGTTTACATTCCGTGTATAAATATACTAAATTTGACTGACTTGTTTTCTTCTTTCCTACCTTGAAAGCTTAAAATCAGTAGAATGGAACAACGAGAATGATAATGATGGTGATGGTGATGATGACTATGAGGATATTGATGATGCTTAATAAGATGTTATTGTAGGCAAGTTGTAATAATGTTTTTTGATCTTTTGGGTTGAACTCTTTGTGGATGGACACTTTGAGGCTTACAGGATATGGTTATCATCAAAACGGTTGCCATGGTGATTACTCTAGAATTCACCTGATCAGAGTGTTAGTTCACTTACACTTGCACATGTGTGAGAGGCAAATCGTGTGAAGGCTTGAGGTTTTGTGAGAGTGTGTGTGTGTTTGTTATTTAAGTCTCTGCGTGTATTTATTTAGTACTTAATTTTGTCATAATTTGTCCTGTTAATACATGTAGTTTAAATCACCTTAGGTTATGTTTTTTAATGAAATAATTATTTGATAAAGTCCCATGGTTGTATTGCATCTCCAACACTTAATTCCACGCACTCCAACTCAATTCTGTAGTATGTAGCAAACTATGCATGTGTTTCAAATGTGGGACCTTAAAGAATGAGGAGTGTGTGAAAGGGGGAGGGGTGAGAGTGCAATTTCATCTTGTTGCGATGAACTACCGATTGGGTAACTAGTTTTAAATTTTTTTTCCTTAATTTAATTATATGGACTTACACTATCAAAAAGAAATGCTCAAGGCTTATTTCTTTTATTTTGGGTCATATTATCAAAATGTCTAGCAATTCTTGAAGTCTTCAATGCAAGTGATGCATGTGTTTGTAGATATTTTACTTGTATTATGTCAGTCGTTGCATATTTTTTTATGAAATGATCTAGTTCCTGTTCAATTTATAGATTGTATAAGACAAGTCGCCATCACCATACAAGTTGTTTGTTGATGGCAGCCCATTCTATACCATCATAAGCACACTGAGACTAAGCGATGCTCAGCATCAAGAAGTTGCACCAGAGCCTGAAGATCTTGGATTGAAGACACTCAGACAGGTAGGTGGAGCTTTAGTTAGCACACAACAAAGGTTATGATCATCCTAGTCTATACCACAGTACTACCCTGTTGGTTGTTCTTATTGCTATACAAGTGCTTGTGGTTTAGAGGCTACAGAATACTAATAGATCCGGTACATTCATTGAAAAAAAAACAACATTCATAATTAAAGTAATAATAATAATAATAATAATAATAATAATAATAATACCAACAACAACAACAACAATAATATTAGATGAGTTCTCTCTTTTTAACATGCCTTTTTTACATAATAATGAAGCATTAAATCAGGTTTGACTTACTGGTAATTGAACCCAGGACCGCTTGCGTAACGCTCTGCCACTGAGCTATGACATCCAAAGGGCAACCAAACAGTTCAATTCTGAATTTATACTGTTTAGAAGTGCGGCTATGCCACTCTCACAGACCAGTAGAAATTATTTTCCACAGATTCTTTTAATATGTGAAATTCTTTTACTCTGCTAATTTGTCACTTCACAATTAGCATACATTTTTTCCTTGTTTTACTTAATCATGCAGCAACAGTTCTACAAAATTGATTTTGACACATGGCGCCTTCTTTAGCACATTGCAACATACACTTTTAACCTAATTTCCACTACATTAAGTGATCTAACACATTAGTTTATTAGATATGAAGGGTGGTCAATAATTCTTCAGTTTTCAAAAATCAGCGTAATAGCTTTAACTATCATATTATGTATGAGGTGGTAGATAAAACCAAAGCTATAGCCTACTGTTCTGTGAGCAAAAAATTCTAATCTGATATTCTATGTATTGTTTTCAGTCATGACGGAAAGGCATAAGATTAATTGTAATAGCTATCATAGGTGGTTTGTAAAGTTTAAGATTCTGTAACATTTCTTTTTATTAGTCAGTGGTTTTTTTCTATAATTCTCATCCGCTTGTGCCCCCACATCCTATGTTAATACAACTCCACAATGTACATGATCAAAATTATAATTTGTAGTAACAGTTTGATAATGTTAATGGTACTGTGACATAGTAACGTAGTGCACCTCGAATACCGGACTTGCTTGCAGCAGTAGAAAGACTGCTAACTTAAATTCAAATGTTTCCTGCCCACAGTTGATAGACTAACATCCATGTGGCCCCATCCCAACTATTCATTGTGTAAAGTGAGCTTCTAGATATTCTATTCCTAGTTTTGTTGGCAGTGTTGTTGGTTCATAGAGCAAGCAGAGACTGTGGCTCTCCAAGTTTAACAAGTAAATTTCACTTCATTGAATGACTCCATCATTCATTTTTATTTTTGCTGAAAATGTTCTTCATGATATATCACTCATGATTTTTTTATTTTACTGTATTGTGATAACTGCAGTGATAATGTTTTTATAAATTAATTTTGTATTGTGAAATATATTTTCATAAGCAATTACTAAGAGGTTGCTAGCTGGTTTCCTTGAAGTTCAAGTGCAATTCATAGCATCTGTTAGTAGTTGGAGTGGACTAGCCTTTCAATAGCACTATGGAATGTGGTATTCACTGTAGCAGCATGTTAGTGTCATCTTATAGTAGCTCTTTAGAAGTTGCTTGTGGAGTTTCCTGTAGTCAAGGTCTGCTTAAAGTATTTACCAATTTGCGTTGTCCATTTCATTCGTCTATAATTATGCCTAATGATGTCTATTTTATACCTATTATTATTATTTTTTGACATTTTACTGGTAATACTTTACCAACCACACTTTACCAACCACACATAGCAAATGAATTATTCATGAATACACACCACTTTCATCCGTAATGATGATGCATTTTCAACGCATTGACAATGATTTAACGAGTGCGAATTGAGCTAATAAATTATTCATAATTATACAGACTGTCGGCGTTGTTACTGATACAGTGTTGTACTATCATCTGTCATTATTTTGATATCCTTGCTAATTATGCATATTAAATGTAAATAAATGTAAGAAAGTCATGAAAAGTGAAATTAGAAGACAAAAGTACTGTAAAATCTTTAAAAAAAATTCTGTGACTTACATAAAAAAGATAACAACAGTTTTACTAGTAATATATAATGGGTGGCAATTTGGTATTGCATCGACATGAGCACAGTGCTGATGTATTCTTAGAGTTATCCACAGACTGTTCTGTGTTCAATGACACATGAATAGTTCTAAATTCTGAAGACAAATCTTCACCGCTTGCCAGAAATTCTTCATACCCGACACGCATGCCTAAATGAACATCTGCATCTCTTCTGTGCAGTCTTACTGCAGCTATTAGACTCTTTACAGTAGCAGTGTCTTCAAGGGATACTGTGTGGAGTATACATACCAGGGTTCATACAGTGGGAGGCTAGCGCTGGGTTCCCCCCTAGAATTTTGGGAGTTGAATAGAAATGAACATTTAGGAAGCATTTATTTTTAGACTGATATTGTATCCCATTATGTTCCTATCATAACTGAGCCTTTTAGTGCATCGGACCGAACACTGATCATCAGTGTGAAGTATAGACTCGTATGCAAAGATGTGCATCAAAGTAGTGTAGGTTCCAAAAAATGGGTGTGGCGAAGTACACTCGGAGCCCCACCCCAAACAAAAATCCTGTATGAAACCGCATACAATACATCATAAAGTTGCAGTTATATAGGATCATGAATAATTTGTTGTTTGTATTACAAATATCTTTGTTGTTTGTGTTTTTGTGTATATGAAATTGTTTTGTAGTGGAGCTCGACGTCCGATGGCATACGTTCCTTGTGGACACTCATAGATGTCTCCTACATGATCACAATCAGCACCACACACAACAAACAACATATTTTATTGTTGAACTAATATAATATTGGTATAAAATGCATCAAACAATATTATTTCTATTTTATTTTATTTTTATATTATTCAATTTTCTCAATCAAAAAATGAGGGGAATCCCAAACTCTTGGTTTATTTAGTGATAATGATAAAACGGGGAATGGGCGGAGTTTCAAACAAGCAGCTAAAAAAACGGCATAGCTTTTAGAATAGTGCATGCAATCAATAGGTTACCTCTGGTTAAAAGTTTACCACTACATGGAGTAGAGTAGCCAAGGATTCTGACAAGACAGGCTGTGAGACACTCTGAAAGCTAAAAAGAACTCTACGCAAACTTCGTTAGTCTCCGTTAAAAAGCGGCTGTACGATTTAATTGCGTATGCGGAGTACGCCGTTAAGTATACGGAAATACTAGTGATGTGCTTGAGCACAAATGGCGAGCGAGCCTAAAGACTATACTATTTTTAAATGAATGATTTTGACTTCTAACACTGAAGCTACTGAAAATAAGGTCCAGTTTTTTAAATTTAGCATACAGGGTAAAGGGATTTCAGTGCCATAGTAACAACTCTCTGCAACTGCTTGGAAGGAAAAAAACAACAACAAAACAATACAAAAGTTTTCTTTGTGATATTCTTTAGCTAAGTAGTGGTTGTAACACACAATGCTTTGACACAACTGGACATGCACCTACACAGACTTACCTTCGCAGTAGTCTAGTGGACAATGTATTTTCAAGTAAATACTGTTGCGCACGGCTTATAACCATGACAAAGATCGCATTGACTTACCACCGCCACTAACTCGAATAGAAATGGAAGTCCCTTAAGTTTTCAAGTTTGAACTGCACCCGCAAAAGAATTCAAAACGGTAAACAATTCAATTTCTAGGGTGATACGGGTACTGATCGATAAACCAGAGGATTCTGTTTAGTGCAATTTGGGACGGGGTCGACCACATAACTAACACAAAAACTCGAGGGTCAAAGTACAAAATGACATACGTACGTCCAAACATATATACAAATAAACTAGTGGGTGTGCTTGAGCACAAATGGCGAGCGAGCCTGATAGTTAGGTAACATAGTATGTATAATGTTGCAAACACTATAATAGCAGTTATGACATTTGATTTCAGCAAACAAATACAAAATCACTCTCTTACCTTATTAATGGTAACTTTAGTAGTATCAAACATCAACCATTCTGATAATCTCAATCACCAGTAACTCTTGAGCAAGCTCTCAGCTACGATAAAAAAAAACCAGTGTTATTATTTGTAATTTTAGCCAACAAATATGGAATTACTACTTACATCATTCTTGAGTATTGATAACTTCTGTAGTATCAAATTGAAGTTACTTTGACCACCTGAATTAGCTACCTTGAATTCTTGACAACAAGCTCTCACCTACAAAAACAAAAGACAATCAATTTTAGCACACAAATACAAAATTACTTTCTTACCTCATTTTCTTGAGCAGTGTTAACTTTTGTAGTACCAAATTTGAGCCAATCTGACTATTTGAATTTACCAGTCACTGTTGACTAGCTCTTAGCTACAAAAAAGAAAAGCCAGAGTTAATTTTGCATATTTAGCTAACAAATATGGAATTGCGTACTTATCTCAGCTTCCCTCGAGAAGTAGTAGCTTCCTTACTATTAATACTACGGCATTCTGACTACCAACGGCTCTTGACAACCAACAACCAGCACTCCGTATCCCCCCATAAAACGGCGAAGTTTTGAAATGAAGTCTGGAAAAGGGTCTTCAATGCCATAGTAACCTGTCGAATCAACTTTTTGTTTCTTGAAAATCAAGCGTTGTCGCCTGAATTTGCTCACACTTCTGCGCTTAAGTATAAAGTAAGGTTTGCTTAATGCTGTAGTTTCAGAATAAACTGGGGTCAAGCCTAAAAAGCCGTCTTTTTTGGAGAAAGTTTCCCGCGCGCGCATTTAAAGAGCATACGTACCATCCATACATACATACATATAACATACACCCGATTTTGCATTATCCACCCCTAATAGTATCTCGCTCGCTTCGCTCGCTCGATAATAAACTAGTGGTGCGCTCGAATAGCGCAAATGCATGGCGAGCGAACAGACTCTTTTTACAGAAAAATAGGACAGAAAAATTACATCTAACTGTAGTGCACAGTGTAACCATCATCAGAGAATCTAAAGTCTCTTTCCCAGACTAAACTAACAGAATTACCTGAATAAACTTCGAAAGCAGTGGCAAAGAAGCGAAACTTGACAAAGACTTCACAATTGTTTCAAGAAGAGAGTAGCTATAAACTTTTTGGTTGAAACAAAGTTGCAGCAGGATTCTCCGCGCCAGTTAATTGAAAAATACTGGAACTGTGAACGCTTTACCTAACTTACGTAATTAAAAGCGCGGGCGAAATATTTTGACGTACGTTTACATACATATATATATATATCTGAAATCTCAATTGAACACGACTGAGAGTCAGCTTCGCTCGCTTCGCTCGCTCGCTGAACTAGTGGTGCGCTCGAATAGCGCAAATGCATGGCGAGCGAGTAAATATATGAATATAGGTAAAGATGATTTCCTAAATAATAGCAATGATTAGGCATGAAGAGTTAACAACCTGAATAAACTTCGAAAGCAGTGGCAAAGAAGCGCAGTTTGACAAAGACTTCACAATTGTTTCAAGAAGAGAGTAGCTATAAACTTTTTGGTCAATGATTAGGCATGAAGAGTTAACAATAACAGAATTACCTGAATAAACTTCGAAAGCAGTGGCAAAAAAGCGCAGCTTGACAAAGACTTAACAATTGTTTCAAGAAGAGAGTAGCTATAAACTTTTTGGTTGAAACAAAGTTGCGTAAGGCAGTGCAGCAGGATTCTCCGTGCTCGTTAATTGAAAAATACTGGAACTGTGAACGCTTTACCTGACTTACGTAATTAGAAGCGCAGGCGAAATTTTTGACGTACGCATACATACCTACATATATATATATATATACTAGTGGTGTGCTTGAGCACAAATGGCGAGCGAGCCTGATAGTTAGGTAACATAAAATGTTACTCTTTTTAGCTTACTTCATGCAAACACTATAATAGCAGTTATGACATTAGATTTCAGCAAACAAATACAAAATCACTCTCTTACCTGATTAATGGTAACTTTTGTAGTATCAAACATCAACCATTTTGATAATCTCAATCACCAGTGACTCTTGAACAAGCTCTCAGCTACGATAAAAAATAAACCAGTGTTATTATTTGTAATTTTAGCCAACAAATATGGAATTACTACTTACCTCATTCTTGAGTATTGATAACTTCTGTAATATCAAATTGAAGTTACTTTGACCATCTGAATTACCTCGAATTCTCGACAACAAGCTCTCAGCTACATAAACAAAAGACAATCAATTTTAGCACACAAATACAAAATTACTTTCTTACCTCATTTTCTTGAGCAGTAGTAACTTCCTAGTACCAAATTTGAGTCAACCAGTCACAGTTGACAACAAGCTCTTAGCTGAGTTAACAATAACAGAATTACCTGAATAAACTTAGAAAGCAGTGGCAAAGAAGCGCAGCTTGACAAAGACTTCACAATTGTTTCAAGAAGAGAGTAGCTATAAACGTTTTGGTTGAAACAGAGTTGCGTAAGGCAGTGCAGCAGGATTCTCCGCGCTCGTTAATTGAAAAATACTGGAACTGTGAACGCTTTACCTAACTTACGTAATTAGAAGCGCGGGCTAAAACAGAGGTCTCACGTACCCCATAAACAGATAAATAAATAAATATAGCGAAATCTCGATTGAGTTACCCCTGATAGTGTCTCGCTCGCTTCGCTCGCTCGCCAATTATGTAGGTATGTATGTATGCGTACGTCAAAAAATTTCGCCCGCGCTTCTAATTACGTAAGTTAGGTAAAGCGTTTACAGTTCCGGTATTTTTCAATTAACGATCACGGAGAATCAACTTTGTTTCAACCAAAAAGTTTATAGCTACTCTCTTCTTGGCGAAAGACTGAATGGCAAATTGTCAAGCTGCGCTTCTTTGCCACTGCGTTCGAAGTTTATTCAGGTAATTCTGTTATTGTTAACTCTTCATGCCTAATCATTGCTATTATTTAGCGATTTTCTTCACAAATCATCTTTACCTATACTCATATATTACTCGCTCGCCATGCATTTGCGCTATTCGAGCGCACCACTAGTATATATATATATACTAGAAAATGCTCGTGTAGCATTGGTTGGGCGAGCGAGCGAAGTTCTGGAATGGGTAAGTGATCGCATTCGGATAGCCATTTGTGCATGACGACCCTAGTCCAAACGTAAATAACGAGCGAAGTTCTGGAATGCGCGCGAGCGTTTATTTACGACGACGTATTCAGGATTTCCATAGACTACATCTTAGAGTTGCTCGCTCGCTTCGCTCGCTCGCCAATTATCTGAAATCTCAATTGAACACGACTGAGAGTCAGCTTCGCTCGCTTCGCTCGCTCGCTGAATAAACATCCCCGATTTTTTCATTTTTACCCCTGTAAGTGTCTAGTCTGGCGTTGACGACTTTTTACCCTCTATTAATACGGAAGGGGGGAGGGAAAGGGTCTGGTAACAGTAGTATCATAGACTTGTTCGAGCCGCCAGTATAGTGGCGGCGGTTAATTACCTTAGAATCCCTCGTGGGTGGATAAATGACGTCATTTTGTGCAACGTAAGCACACTGCCCATGGTGGAAGAAGAAGGAGTACAGAATGGAGTCTAATGCCGAACTGAACGCGCTAGCATCATGTTCAGCTGGAAAGTTGGGGTACAGGAAGTTGAAGGAACATCAATTGCAAGTGATTCTTGCTTTTGTGGAAGGGAATGATGTTTTTGGAGTCCTTCCAACTGGCTATGGAAAAAGCTTATGTTATGCTATTCTTCCTGACCTGCTGGACTCACTGCTACAGCCAGCTGAACCTCCAATAGTAGTGGTGGTAACTCCTCTGACGGCTATTATGGATGACCAAGTACGTTTATAACAATTTCATGAATGTATTGAGCAAAGTATTTACTTCTAGCTAGATCTAGCAATTAGGTCTATTTGAAAGTAATTCCATTTCACAGGTTAAAGGGCTTTCATTCAAAGGACTCCATACTGCCGCAATTCATGGAAATGCTACTGAGGAAACAAAAGAGGGAGTAAAAAAAGGAGCTTTTGTCCTAGTTTTTTTTACTCCAGAGTTGCTACTTGAAAGCAAAAGATGGAGGCGTTTATTGCAATCCGACCTGTATGTCAGGAGGCTCAAAGCTTTTATTGTTGATGAAGCACACTGTGTGAAGAAATGGTAAGTTTTTTGTTTTTTTTTAATACAAAATGAGTTACTGGATTTTTTTATTACACTTATAGGGGAGAAACATTTCGAAGTTGTCTTCTTCGAATAGGAGAGATTCGGAGTGTTATTCCTGAAGGAGTACATATTATGGCTCTTACTGCAACAGCAACTAATACTTTAATGTTAAGTGTGGCTAGGATATTGGGAATGCGCACACCAATTACAGTTGCTATGTCACCAAATAAGCCTAATTTAATGTATTCTGTGTCATCATTTTCTACAATACCAGAAACATTTAAACCTATTTTGTCTAGATTGAAGCAAGAGAAAACTCAGATGCCTCGTATCATTATTTATTGTTTACGGCTGGAAGAATGTGCTGATTTATATATATACTTTAAGGAGGGACTTGGCGAGAACTTTACAGAACCAGCTGATTCTCCTGATCTATCAAGGTTCAGATTAGTTGAAATGTATACCAGTTGCACTGATCAAGAGGTTAAAGATGAAATTCTGGCATCATTTAAATCCACCACTGCGCCGCTCAGAATTGTATGTGCTACTGTAGCATTCGGATTAGGAGTGGACTGCCCTGATGTTCGGCAGGTGATCCATCTTGGAGCACCAGTGGATACCGAGTCATACATCCAGGAAAGTGGACGAGCTGGAAGAGATGGCAATGCTGCTCTTGTTCTTCTTTTAAAAAATAAGCATGGAATGCCTACTTGCAAGGGAATGAGAGATTACCAACAAAATGCAAATATTTGCAGAAGAGACTGTTTATTTCATGACATACAAAACTACGAAAACATTAATTTAGGTTCACTGTGTTTGTGTTGTGATATATGTGCTAAAAAATGTGATTGTGGCTTTTGTTCAGAGAGATGTGTACCATTTACTTTTATTTAATCATATGATGATACCACAAGAAACAAGTCAGTACAAATCAATCAAAAACTAACGCGATCAACAATGTATGCCTTGATTGCATCAAAACTCTTTTCATAGAGTGGATGACGTGGCTTAGGAAAAGAAAAGTGAGCTCTACCTGGAATTTCTTTAAATGATGTTGAAAGTTCCTTGAGTAGTAAGGAAAGGTCAGTATCCATACTAGCAATTCTATGATTCCCAGATGTGTTCCCAACAGTTGTTTCAGCATCAAAAGTATCCATTATTGGTCCCAATAAACCAAGTACCCTGCCAGCTGTTGTTATAGCCTTTGGAGTCTTGTTTGCTCCCAAACCATTCAAAGACATTTTAATCAGTCTATTTAGGTGTTCCATATGCAAGTTATTGGGAATGTTGTGACCAGGTAAACCACGACTATTGATAAACCTGCTCCACAATAACTCAGCAGACTGTCGTGGTGACAGTGTAAAGGCATGTTGAACCAAAAAATGTAAGCTTTCAAGGGCATAATTCCTTCTTCCTGAACTAAAAAACATAGGAAGTAAATATCTCCAACATCGAAGAACACGATTGCCATCACCTTCCCTAATTCCATCACTAAATTCCAAGTAAAAGCATCCAAGGCTAAGCAAATTACTTGCGTACATAAATACTTTGTCATTGGACTGATACTTAGATGTAATGTTCAACTGGATACTTGCAAACTTTTCTACTACTGCAATGCACACCTTATGTAAGATTTCTTTCTTCGCTCTTTCGACTCCATCCAAATTTCTTCTGGATTTTGCAGTAGCTGATGTGATGGGATATCTTTCACATTCGTCATTCCCAACTCTTCCATTGCTGCAGTGATTATATGGCTGTTTATTACTAAGACAAAGAAGTCATCACAAGCATTGAAATTTTTCAATGGATCAGACACAACATTGACTCTGTTAATAGCATTCCGAAGCTGATACAGTGTACCATGGTCTGCAGAAGACTTCGTACTATAAAAGTATTTCCATATCAACTACAAGAAACAAAAAAATAAATAAATAATATTTCACTACAGGTGGGGGGGGGGAGGAGGACATGGCTAAATGATACAAAATAGGCAGTGCTGCAAATTAAACTAAAATTGAGATTAATAACTCAGTGTAGCCAAATAGACAATTAGCTATTCAACACCACTCATAGAGTGACAGGTTAATAAAAACAAAATGAAAAAAGTTTCCACTTACACTGAGAAAGTTAGCCTTAGCATGCCAATCCTCTATGACTGGAATTAGGCCAGATAGCTTCTTTGTGTCACTTTGGCTGTTGACTTTACCCTTTCTTGCTCCTCTACCTCTGGCTACTGTTAGCTGATCTCCACCAAAGAGGACAGAATGAAGTATGGCTTTTCCTTCACTGTCATTTCTCCTGTACTGATAGTCTTCCTCTCCTCAAAAGTAAGTGAGGGAACATACTGATGAAGATGTGTCATGATTTCAATCATATCCTCACTTTTATTCTCATTCTTGAGAATAACACCAAGAGGAACCTATGAGTTAGAGATATACATAAAAATATATAGAATAAATACTTTTACGTCATTATTATTAAATTCCTGATAATTTAATTAAATTCCTATAGAACAAGTCTATGATACTACTGTTACCAGACCCTTTCCCTCCCCCCTTCCGTATTAATAGAGGGTAAAGGGTCGGCAACGCGAGACTAGTAAGTGTCTCGCTCGCTACGCTCGCTCGCCAATTAATTATACCGGAAGTGGAAATTCAATTTATGTTTTCTCAATTTCTAGTTCAATTGTTTTGCTGAATACAGCCCAGTTCAACTGCCAGTTTCTCTGCGAGTCGAAGGTTTTATTTTAGCACTTTATGTTGAGATAAATTGTAGCTTTTTATTAGCATAAACTCAATTTTTTTTGTTTGAGTGAAGTGCCCCCTTTTCCCATAGACTGTCACAAATATTAAATTTACAATGTGGTGATGAGGCACCCTTTACCATGAAATTGGTTGATGTAGGATCTGGAACCCTTTACCAAGTATTTGTGTTACCTTATTGTGACAACACACCCTTTACCATCTATTTGGTTGACCAGGTTCAAGTACCTGTTTAGATCAGGAATCCTTTACCATATATCTGATTTACGTTGTTGTGACAAGACACTCCTTACCGAACAGATGTGTTCTAGAAGATTCATAGGGAGTGCTTTCTTATTTTCCTAAACATTACTATTTAAAAATGCCATATGATTGATAAACGTTATTATCTGTAATGGCGTGACATAGAACTAACTTGAACCACGCGACACACAACTTAAATACTAACACAAACTCCACCTACTGTTCACACAAAATGCTGCAATGTTCCGCTCTTGTGATCGTACAATCCTTGCTAACACACATACACACGCTACCGCTACCAACTGCGCATGACCATAAAATACAACAAAAGTACTTCTGACTACAAAACTTAACATTGATAAAGGGTACATTCTACATACACACATACACACATACACACACACACAAAGGGTCACAGGCACTTCATAAAGGTCTGTATAATAGACACTTCTTATTGGTAAAGGATCCTTGCTTAAGCAATTATTTGATCTTCATAAGATTAATTGGCGAGCGAGCGTAGCGAGAGAGACGCTTACAGGAGTAACACAATCGAAAATTGGGGATGTTTGTTTATTGGCGAGCGAGCGTAGCGAGCGAGACAGTATTAGGGGTGGATAATGCAAAATCGGGTATATGTTATATGTATATATGTATGTGGGATGGTACGTATGTCCTTTAAACGCGCGCGCGGGGAACTCTTTTCTCCAAAAAACACGGCTTTTTAGGCTTGACCCCAGTTTATTCTGAAACTACAGGATTAAGCAAGCCTTACTTTATACTTAAGCTCCAAAGTGTGAGAAAATTCCTTCGAAAATGCTTGCTTTTCAAGAAACAAAAAGTTGATTCGACCGGTTACTATGGCATTGAAGACCCTTTTCCAGACTTAATTTCAAAACTTCGTTTTATGGGGGGGATACGGAGTGCCGGTTGTTGGTTGTCAAGAGCTGTTGGTAGTCAGAATGCCGTAGTATTAATGCTAAGGAAGCTACTACTTCTCGAGGGAAGCTGAGGTTAGTACTAATTCCATATTTGTTAGCTAAATATGCAAAATTAACTCTGGCCTTTCTTTTTTGTAGCTAAGAGCTTGTCAACAGTGACTGGTAAATTCAAATAGTCAGATTGGCTCAAATTTGGTACTACAAAAGTTACCACTGCTCAAGAAAATGAGGTAAGAAAATAATTTTGTATTTGTGTGCTAAAATTGATTGTTTTTGTTTTTGTAGGTGAGAGCTTGTTGTCAAGAATTCAAGGTAATTCAGATGGTCAAAGTAACTTCAATCAGAAGTTATCAATACTCAAGAATGATGTAAGTAGTAATTCCATGTTGGCTAAAATACAAATAATAACACCGGTTTATTTTTTTATCGTAGCTGAGAGCTTGTTCAAGAGTTACTGGTGATTGAGATTATCAGAATGGTTGATGTTTGATACTACAAAAGTTACCATTAATCAGGTAAGAGAGTGATTTTGTATTTGTTTGCTGAAATAAAAGGTCATAACTGCTATTATAGTGTTTGCATGAACTAAGCTAAAACATAGTAACAATACTTAGTTATATGTTACCTAACATCAGGCTCGCTTGCCATTTGTGCTCAAGCACACCACTAGTTTATTTAGATATATGTATGGACGTACGTGTGTCATTTTGTACTTTGACCCTCGCGTTTTTGTGTTAGTTTGGTTGTCGACCCCGTCCCAAATTGCACTAAACAGAATCCTCTGGTTTATCGATCAGTACCCGTATCACCTTAGAAATTGAATTGTTTACCGTTTTGAATTCTTTTGCGGGTGCAGTTCAAACTTGAAAACTTAAGGGACTTTTTCCAGTCTTTCGAGTTAGTGGGTGGTAAGTCAATGCGCTCTTTGTCATGGTTATAAGCCGTGCGCAACAGTATTTACTTGAAAATACATTGTCCACTAGACTACTGCGAAGGTAAGTCTGTGTAGGTGCATGTCCAGTTGTGTCAAAGCATTGTGTGTTACAACCACTACTTAGCTAAAGAATATCACAAAGAAAACTTTTAAATAACGTGTATTGTTGTGTTGTTGTTTTTTTCCTTCCAAGCAGTTGCAGAGAGTTGTTACTATGGCACTGAAATCCCTTTACCCTGTATGCTAAATTTATATACTGGACCTTATTTCCAGTAGCTTCAGTGTTAGAAGTCAAAATCAGTAGTATAGTCTTTAGGCTCGCTCGCCATTTGTGCTCAAGCACATCACTAGTAGTTCCTTATATTATTGGAGAAAAGGCAAACACTTTGTGTGTGAGTGTATGGTGGGGAGGAGAGAGAAATCTTTTAGTTTATTCTTAGCTATTACATGAAGTGTGCAGTAAGACTGGTAGGAAACCGAACAGTCAGTTTGTACACAAGTGGGTATCAATACAAAAGACACTTAGTAGAATGTTTCCAATCATATAGTGTTGATATGATACTAATAGGTTACGTAAATGAGAGTGTGGATGAACTTCATAAAGACTTCAAGATAAAGTGTGGGAATGGACATGACCTGAGTGTCAAATTATGTCCATGGAATAATAAACGAAGTTGGGTCCTTACTGTCTTCTAAACATTACTATTGTTGTTGTCGTCTTTTTTTAACAAGTGCAATTTTTTTTTTATTGGAGTTTTATTTAAATTTTCTTTTTAAAAAAGTATGACATGCTGAGATTTGGGAAAGGGTATGGAATATCCGAAGTCAATTACCATTATGTTTTGTTGTTTTTTGTTTATTGTTGCTGTTTGTAGATATCAGCACATGAGTGATGAACAATTCTAATCATCCTGGCTGTATGAAGAATTCCTGACCATCTTCATTCATTCATGAACAGTTAATTCTTCACCTATCACACAGATACAATGTCACATCACGGACTAATATTTATTGCATTTGCTGATTACTGGAATAAATTTTATACACTAAAATATATGGCTATAAAGTGAGTATTGTAGAACACCATTTGGAGTGTTGTAGTAGCTAATTTAAGGGAGTATCACAACACCCCATTGCTAGAGTATCAGTAACACCATATTTGGTGCATTATGAGCCCTAATAGGGGTGTAGTAGAACTTGGACATGGACGTATCAGAACACCCCATTTGGTATAATGAAGGGTGTACAGGGGTGTAACTGAACACTTCCTCTAGGTGAAATGGAAACACCCCATGCAGAGTAGTACAGCCAGTGTTACCTGGACACCCCAAAATGGGATTCCCATGCACCCCATTTTTAACAGTGAGACGTTGTGAGCATCAGAGTTGGTTAGCAACTCAAAAGGTAAAAAAAATAATGCATGTCATTCTAGTATCTTCTTGGTTGATCAAAAAAATTCATTACCATGACCGCGATACCGTGGAGCAACGAAGGTGGTAATTTATTTTATTTGTGTTCCCAATCAGGATTTTAGAGTGAGCAAATGTGTACATAAATGTAATTTCTAATAAATCAGATTGTCAAGAGGGTGACAAAAAAATAGAATGTAAAAATATATTTCTGTGACAATATGTAGACAATATTATTAAGTACATCGACTATTTCACTTGTAGTGTATAATAGTTGGCCAGAATCTATTGTATCGACATGAGCACAGTGTCGATTCATTCTCAGAATTATCTTCAGACTGTTCTGTGTTCCATGACACATGAATAGTTTTACATATTGAAGACCTCTCTTCACCGATTTCTATAATTTCTTCATACTCGTTACGATTGCCTAAATGAACTTCTGCATCTCTTCTGTGCAGTCTTACTGCAGCCACTAGACTCTTTACAGTAGCAGTGTCTTCATGGGATAATGTACCTTCTAAATGAAACCCAGGATATTGAGTATATTGCGAGAAATGAAATAAAAATAAAGTTTTGCAAAGTTCCACTCTTGTTAGTTGCTGGCAGTCCTTCAGAGCAGCAATCACTAGTATGGCACCTTCAGCATCAATTTTATTTTTTGATAGTGACAATATTTGCAGATTTTTAAGATGGTGTAGTTCAGAGGCTAGAATGATGGCACTATCTGAACTGATATTGTTACCACTCAGGTCTAAGTCCTCCAGATCTAGATGACATGTACTAATATTTGTGGCCAATGCTTTACAGCATGTGTCATTGATTCTGTGGCCAGTCAGGTCTAAGGACTTCAGTCTATTTAGACAGTGTATTTTATTAATGACTGCTACTAGTCCTGAGTCTTCTGTAAAATATCTACATTGAATTTGAATTTTGTTCATATTTTTATCAGTAAAGAATTGCAAGCAGCTGGCTAGTTCCTGAACTCCATTTGAAGTCAAGCCTTCAAATTTAATTGATAAATTCTTCCCACTAAAATGTACCATAGCTTTGATGAACTGAGATATGCCAGATGAAGTGTACACTATAGTTAAAACTACAGAGTCATTGAGACATCTGAGTCCATCTACTATCAGGTATTCACACCCTTCAGCTTTTAAGTCACGCAAACAAAAATGTATCTGTTTGATTCCTGCACATGACTTCAATACATTAAAAAAATATTGTAGTGTTTTCTGGTTTGTTATTGGAGTGTACAGAAATAACTGCTGCAAATTCTTTATTTGCTGCTTATGAATTTGTTGGAATACATTGTCCATATCAATGTCTCGTCCGAATATGAGTGTTAACTCTATGATATGTTGAGGAGACGTACAAATGGTGTAGATTAAAGCTGGAACTTTATGAGGTTGAATATCTTGATGTATTCTACCATTTGTATATTTCATTATCTGCTCACATACTCTAGGTTTCTGGGACTCAAAGGTAAGTTCTATTCCACTACCTTTTGTGACGTGAGGAATATCTGCTGATTCAAATGTTTCTAGACCAAAGTAAAACTTTAAGAAAGTTAAAGAGTAGTTTAAATAAGAAGTAAGTTCTTCTATTATTTTGCGTTTCTGCTCTTCTTCTGCATTTGCTATATAAAATGCTGCCAGAAATTCTTGCAGTGTTAGATGAAGAAACATGTAGGATGTTCTGATTCCGCTAAGCTGAGCTGTACGGTTACAAGAGACAAGACCCAAGGACCAGTCTCCACGAGGACTAGTGTCTTTATTAGATAAGAAATCTATTTGTTTGGCATCAACAACTTGTTTATTAGATACAATCATGTTGAAAGCTAGGAAGCATAGCTTGTTGAAATTTTCTTGAATGTCTTTCGGTAATTCTTTTAAGGAGCAAATTTCTATTTCCCTGTTGTTACGTTTAAGGTAGCGTAGTATCATTGATCTAGCAAACTCTTTGTATATTTTAGTTTGTGTGTTAGGAAGCTGTCCTCTCTCTGTCTGGTACACAAAACAAATGATGGCAGCATGTATAGGTAAGTAGCACATGTGGAATACATTGGGATGCAAATCTAGACACTCCTTCAGATGTGCTGGCCCATGTGGACTGTCAGATGAAAAATCAAAAGGAAAGTTATCAATGTATTGCAAGACTTGGTGTTGAGTAAAGCCAGAGACTTCTATATGCTGTGTTATGACTTGTTGCTTCAGTCTTCTTGTAGCTCCAGGACGAGAGGACACAATGATCATAGACCGAGGAAGGTACTGATTGTGGAGCAATTTGAAGACTACTGATTTGTACTCTTCTTTAGGGTTGTACTCATCTAGCCCGTCAAACACAAAGCACACACCTTCTCCGCCAGTTTTCTCTATTTCTGAAATGACAACTCTAACATCTTCGTCACTATTGTAAAAGTGTTTAAGAATACTAGTCAGAGTAGCTTCTTGTAGGATGTCATTACCTAACATTCGGAGTGAGATAACAAACACTAGTTTAGTGTTAACTAAAGACTTCCCTTTTGTCCAGTCTTTGATAATTTTATTTACAAGAGTAGTCTTCCCACTGCCAGGATGACCTTCTACCAGAATTAATGCTGCACTTTTGTAGCTACCAAATAGTTTTTCATACTCAATAGTAAAGTTTGGTCTGAGATTTGAGGGTTTTTTTCTACCAAGAGGGTGTTGGCTAGTTGTTGTGTTCTGAGTGTTAGGTTTAGTGAGAACTAAGTTTATAAAAGTTTCAGTTCCTACTGGAGGCCACTCTTCATCTTGTAGTACTCGTGTGTTCACAGAGTATAAATCTAAAAGTGTTTTCTTTGCTACAGGATGGAGGACAGTCAGTGTCACTTTGTTACTGACTATTTCTCTCTCCTGACTTCTCACACAACATGTGTACTCACCTCCCAGTCCCTGGTCGGCATGGTTTATAGTTAGTATGTCATCATGGATACCAGAAAACCATTGACTGTCAGCCAATGGCTGTTTATTTTTGTTCCACTGGTAAGACACATTCTCTTTTTGACTAGCCTGAACAAGAAGTAGGATGGACTTACCGTCTTCTACTTCTACTTTGCGAGGGCTCTGATGAGTTATTGTGAAATCTATTTTTTGATTCATCAGGTCTACTGCTGCCAGTAATGCTCTGCGATTCCAATATTGAAGTGAATTTTTTTCCAATCTCTTGAGCTACTCTTCCATGTCCCACGAGTTCACTCCTCAGTGCCTGTGTGAGTGTGCTAACAGTGGCACAACCTCCAGACAGCCATACTAATAATACTTTTCTGAGGCTCTTAACATTGTTGTCTCCTTCACTATTTTTTATTTGGTAAGGTTTCAAATCTAATGCAGTGCCTATCATTTCCCAGTCAGGACTAACCGTGACTAGGGTCTCTAATATCCATCGGAGGTCCTCAGAGCATAAAGTGTCGTTAATACATTTTCTTTCTGCCTCTGTAGTCTGCTCTTTTCCTGAGCCACTTCTTAAGTACCCACTAAGCGATTGTTCTTCCCAGCTCTCTAGAAGGCTCAGGAACTTGCCCCACCCACTCCCATCTTGTTGGATTCTCTGTGCCACTAACCTGAGTAGGTATCGGAGCTGGAGTTTGTTGTCCACCTTGCTGTGGTCCAGACTTGAGAACTGGTCCATCATGGAGTCTGAGATCAGACATCTCTGGAACATCTCTTCAGACAGATCCACTGGCTTAGATTTGATGACAGATAATACCCTGTCTTCATTATCCTTGAGAAACTTGGCTAGTTTAGCATTAGCTACTTCAGTGGGAGTAGACATCTTTGTGTTTACAGATATGAACTCTGCACTATAATAATAATCATCCACAGACTGTTCAACCTACTTGCTGCCTTATATGTACATAATCTATTCATGATTGTGTTGTGTTTCAGAATAACTAAATTCATTGATGGACCACAGACTCAGTAATCATGTGTGATGCATGCACATACATGTATCTAAGTATATGGTGCTGTTGAATGCTATTTTCCTAATATTGTAATACAATGTTAGCACCACAGTGAAGTCTTAAATTTAGGAGCTTGCTGAAGTCAAAGTGCACTTACTATTTAAAGGTACTGTAGCATTCTCCTTTTTTCCTTTTGTTTTCCATTGGCTCTCATGAGATTATGTGTTGTTTGTTGGAAATTAAGTAAACTGAAGTTCAAGTGTAGGTCTGCCTATACAATTATACATAGCATTATAATCGTGAGTCAAGGATCAACATAACTATTATAAGGTATTTGATTATAAATACATACCATACATTTCAACTCTGCCAAGTCTTCTTCAGTAAATGTTTCATATCGACAGTCACTGAAAAAGACTGGACAGAGTTGATGCATTCATAATTTTATGTCATTTAAAAATTGAAATTTTAATAATTTCATATCCATTAACATTTTCTCACTCCCATTTGATAGAGCTATGTATGCATGCTTGTACACTCAATAGTAATAGAAATAAAAGCATACATATTTCCTATACCCCACAACCCCCTCCCATTTGTGTCATCTTAGTTGAACGACACCCCACGTCTACTGGTGTACTTCAAGCCAATAGAGCGCAGACTGATAATCACTTCTAGTTTCCTTCAGAACTTGCTGCTGGAAGACATGTCAGGGCGCAGCAAGCTGTGGGAGGAGTCTTTTTTGGCTAGTAGCTCCGCCTTCTTCCACTTCTCTGATGTGTTCAACAGCCGGAGCTGAAACCACATCACTAAAATTACTCTACCCTGGACTCAAAGTGAAAGCAAAAGTGGCATATTTTTTTGTCTGGGGTGAGCTAATAGAATCTAAAAAAGTGAGATACAACTGATGTGTAGGGATTTAATATGTTTAAAAAAAGGAATGAAAGAAAAAACATTTGTAACAATTGAACTAATCAATTTTAAATTTTTAAAACATCTAATTTTCTATCCTTTTTATTTAGCTTAGTTAATGTAGAGTTTTTTCCATGAAGCACATTTTTATAGAGTAAATTGGCATGTGGGCTCCACACAAATTCCACCACGCAGTAGCTCGCTAGCTACAGAAACAACTATTATTGACAGAACAGACCCAGCTAGAAATATTTATAGTTTTTGACATTGAATCATAGTTGAACGTCCAGTAATACTTAGCTATGTCTCCTGATACAGCGTTTGACAAATAGTCTGAGGTCGCTTGGTCCTATTCTGTGGTAAAAATTCGAAGGGGAGAAAGCCAACCATAAGTGTGTGCGCGTGGGGGAAGGGGTGAACTATTTTTAATCCATCTGTAGCAGTCTCCAATGTGATTTCCCCCTTGACGACAATACTCCAGAGAGAGGAAGGAACAATACTCCTCCTACCGTCTCGGCAGTGTAGCTTGATCGGAGCTCGATTCTTTACCTACTGTCACGCTTAAAAACAAACAAACAAACAAACATAATGGAAGGTAAAGGGTTTCTCATGCCAGATCCGTATCAGCTACGCCCCACATTTCGTGCAGAGTCACTTCAACTGCCGCCCCCTTGGACGTACATAGTGGCACTGCTGTGGGCGTGGTAAGAATTTTCTGGAGTTTGTTACGTCTTGACGACATCTGTCGTAGTTGCTGGATGAGACCCTCTCTCTAGTTCCTGTATTGTCTCTTTGGAGCCTACAGAGGTATGTACTTATTAACTATGAAATGTAGCTAGTTTACTCTTTGGGATTCGAGTGTATGAAACAGCTTTCACCATTTATACAGCTATTACATTATGGGGTCTCTCTGTCAGACTGATTATACTGCTTTTGTCACTCTGTTGTTAGTGCCATAGATTGAAAGGAAATTTTAATTGGGAGAGTCTTTTAAATCTTTAGCAGCCACTTTATCATAGGTATAGGAAGCAATTTTAAAGTGTAGAGGCCAATCAAGCTGTCACATTTGCCACGCCTACACCATTGGGTGGGGTTTAAATGGTTTAAATGTAATGAATCCATATTAGTAAACTGCTGGATGAAAGCATCATAATATGCTAATCAATCATGCCAATTAGCTAACCATACCACCTTGTCAAGCAAGAATTTATAAGTTTGACAAAGTCTTAAAAAAACACCGACTTTTATTTAAACCTAGATTTCCTATCGTCGTAGTCTTGTGTAATAAGACTCTTTACCAATTACAACAATTATTGCTACAAGGCCACACACCTCGAGGATTGAAAACTTCTTACAATCTATTTCTTTGCAAGATTCTTTGCAAGATCTCTTTGGAAACAAAATCAGTGTAATGAGTTATCAGATACACGGCTTGAGAAATTATTTTGTCCCCGACATTTTAGTTATCGGGTGCAAAATAAACAACAACAAAAAAGAAAACCAAAAAAACAACAGCAAAAACAAAACAAAAACAACAGCAACAACCAAAAAAATGCGCATGCGCTACATATAGATTTAAATCGTTTCTGAAAAGTGTAGCCTATATTTACCTGCTACGAAAAACCCAGGCTATGGATTTAAAATTATTAAAGATGTTCATTAACTAGGTATAAATTTGCTGTAGAACAAAAACAATTCATCAAAATATGAAATGACCCTTTACCTAATCAGTCCAAATTGGTCCCAAGTTAGAGGTTTTCATATCTAAGAATTATGTTAATGCACATGAGTTTGGTCCACTGGAGAGTTTAGAAGTTGTATATTGTGCATGTTCCTTTGGGTGTTGACTTTTATCTTTATGGGATTGTATTGCATCCATAGACTATAATGTGAATTAGTACTCATCATAATTATATTTTGTTCAGTTACCAGCTTATGGAGAGTTTCTGAAGTAATGGCAGACATGCCCACCGGCAAGGTATGAGATTTGTCACACTGTTCATATGCAGGGTATAGTGACAGTATTATACAATAGTACTCCACAAAATTTTAATTCCAACTATTTGTGATATGCCACACCTCTGTAAGAAAGATATACCCTGTAAATGAAAAGGTGTGTAGTTCACACTAAATTAAGTGTGAATCACATGCAACAATAGTTACACCAAAATATGGCATGATGTGCATACCTCATCATTTTGGTGTGAAGCACACGCCAAATTCAGTGTAAGTTCACACCCTAAACAGTCATACTTCTGATTCTAATATTGCAATATCACCTTTACTTTTCAAAAAAAAGAAGAAGAAAGATTGGTGAATGTTCAGATTCCCAAACTGATTAATCAGAGGAACAACATTTTGGTCAACTCTCTCAACTTACACACAAGTGTACCACACTTTTATAAGGTAGATTACAATGATACTAGCATTGGTTTGTGCCTGCACATGAATATAATTAATGTTCAGTAAAGGTTCCAGGTTGATTATTGCTCATTCCCTTGATTGTGAATTCACGCTAAGTAAGTATTTACACTAGGTGAGAGTGTGAAGTGCACACTATGTATTGATGGTGGGCATTCACACCACCAGTTTGGTGTGAATTTAGTGGGTTTTTACACTATAATTTTTACAGTGTAGTACACTCAATCCCCTCTTATCAGCGCACCTTGAGACCTGAAGGTGCCTGTATCTCAGGAATGCTGTTACTCACAGGTAAAGACTGTAGATTTCTTATGCCACATGTTGAGACACTCTTTTGAAGGAGTTTTAGTCTTTTTTTTTCCAAGCTTAAACACGACCTCGTTCACCCCTCAGTAGGCTTCTCCACAACTCTCTAGTTCTCTGGAACTAGAAATAACTTGCTAGCACTTCTGCAATCGGTAATAGTTGTCAAATTAGTGAAGTTGTGTGGTAAGAGTTGATAAATGGAGTGGACTTGTGCTCGGTATAGAGGCGTGGATAAGAGGGGATTGATTGTATAATATATTCTAATTAGAGTTCAGCTTATATTATTTGATTGTACATTGTTGGATTAACACATAACTATTTTATGTAATGCCCTTTCTCCCCAGGTGGACTTATTGCATCCTCTAACAAAACTGCAATGGGAAAAATGCAGTGATTATATAGCAGGCAACTTTCAAAAAAATTGTGCAGTTCTAAATAATAAAGTAGCCATATTGACTACAGATAGTTCGTTGGATAAAGATAAACTTCATGTCTCTTCCATTGACTTGAAGTCATGGACTACTTTTACATTACCATATCAATGTATGTCCCTCGCAACATACAAGTCCAAGTTTGTGGCAGTAGGTGGATTGGATGTCTCTACAAGGCAACCTATAGACACAGTGTTTACTAGTGATACAGGTCTAAAGTGGCAGATATCATTGCCTCCCATGAAAACTAAACGATTTTTTACTTCTTGTATTAGTACTAGGTCTCCACATGTACTAGTAGTAGCTGGAGGATGTGATTACTGGGGCAAAATCTTAGATGTTGTTGAGGTCCTGCAAGAAAACAACTGGCATACTGTATATTCATTACCTAAGCCATGTTTTGGTATGACTGCAACTCTCCACCAAGATGAAGTAGTGTTTACAGATCGGAATTCAGCCACTATCTTTAAGTGCAACTATATCTCGCTAATCTCATCTGGTACAGGGTCCACCACCACTTCAGGCACTCCACTGTGGACATTCTTTTTGGCACCTGATCGTTTCACCTCTACTATCTCGTATTCTTCGCGTCTAGTTAACATAGGTAGACTTGGCTGTATTAGAGGTTATTGTACTATGAGCCAGTCCTGGATAGAAGTATTTAGGATACCATTCCCATCTATTTTCCAATGTGATTTACTTATTCTCCGATGTGATTTAGCTATAGGTGTACTACCTACTGGAGATCTAGTCTTCTCTAATTTCCATGGAGTTTACAAAGTGAAGGTGTCAGGTGAGTAAAAATACAATATGAGGAATATGCACATCTAAATTAGGTGAAGACAGAATTTAAATATCAATTATTAAATGGAAATTGTAAATATAATATTCTAATGTAATTTGTAGTATCGTCCTATCACCCAGACAACAAGTTCATGTCTAATGTCCTGTCCAGACTAGAGGCAGTAATGGGTATTCAGATAGTATCTGTATTGGCCAACAGTTACTCTCAACTAGCAACCTCATCTGAAGTGGAGGTACAGCTAAATGTCCCCGAAGAGGCACAATCTACAGCATTTCCCAACACATCAAATAAACAGACTCAGTATGTTAAGGATCTCATTAGCATGTGGTCTAGTGGACATAGTCATCGTCCTTCTACATGGGGACATTTACTGAACGTCTTGAAAGATATAGGTTTTATGGAGCTGAGTCAGCAAATTGATGCTTTCATGAAAGGTCAGAAGAGTGTTTATAGAACAAATAGGAAACATACTGATTAAATAATGTCACTGTACCTATTATAACTATTAGTAATAGGTGGTAAAACCTTCAATAGTAATTTTTTGAGCTTCATTGTAGAATGCAATTAGTATATACCCATATATATATATATATATAAATGTATTTATTATGTACTGAATAAGGCATAATACCTGATTCACATAGAAAATGCATCAAAGTAAACAGAATGATGCGGCTGGCAATATTTTCCATATTACTTGTGTTCAGAGTTATCATGTTGGATTATTACATTCCCCCAGGTTATACAAGTGTTTATTGCACAAGATCTATATTACTATGGTGTTCATGCATGAGCTGTACATAATTTTTTAAATTATTAATTGGACACTGCAGAATATCACTCATCTGATTGGTTGTATTTGCACACGTGCCTGCATCACGTGCCTAATTACTAAGCCAACAGACTCGTGATCTTCTCCTGTATAATATGAATAATATACATATATTATAGTCATTGGATACAGGAGAATATCCTGAGTCTGTTGGTATAGTGTCTACATGAGTGCTGATTGCACATGCGTAAATATGGTCAATCAGATGAGTAGGTATGTTGGAAGACAGTATTCAACATAGTTACAGATAAGCATTTGCACTCTGCATAGCCTGACAAGCATTTCTAACTTGTTGACTCATGTTTTCTTTATGTATATAATTGTTCACTTATTTCTGTATTTAGTCTTTTTATAAATAACTCACATTGCCTATTTAAACTCTGTTCATTCATTTTGCATTTTGGTTATTATTATTCTGCCAACTGTGAATTCTGCTAAAGAAAATTTTCAACACGGTATGCAATGAATAATAAATTTATTATATACAAAACACAATGAACAATGCTATATCCTGAGAGATGTAATAACCCAATGTAATAACCAAGAACGCAGGTGATATGGAATAATATAGCCCTAAACAAATTTTTGCTTACATTAATGTATTTACAATGTGGCAACAGTTGACTCAGTTCAGTACACAACATGTATTATTATTGAGTTTATAGGTTTAATGCATTAACTATTAAATTGTCTTAAAATATTACTTAAAGCTTCTATATATATTACAGGAGATGCATTGTATATCAATGCTTATCGTCACTTTATTTCTACTAAAAATGTTCTAGAGATGTTATTCCTCAAGTTCCTGTTTCTCGGTCAGCCACGACGAGGTAAAACAACAGCATGTCGTCGCCTCATGAATAACATTATAGATCTGATTTCTGCCGGTGAAGCTGAGCAGTACCATCCAAGCACAAAAGTAGTGACGTCTGGACAAGACATGATAGTCCAGGGTCATATTACTGGACGACAGTGGTCAGCCGTACACAGTCTCACTGATGAAGCACGCATGTTGTTCCATAGCTTTGTGGACAGTATGCAGTCTCAGTCTACTCCAGTTCCAATAGCACCAGCATCAGTACAACCTCAATCAGTAGCAGAGAGTAGTGCCTCAACCAATTTGACTTCCGAAACTACTCATTTGTCTACCGAAATATCAGAACCAGGACTTGTACAGGAATTGATGTCTGTGTTAAAACCTCGTAAGAAAAGTCAAGAAAAAGCATCAAAGGATGATAACAATCCAAAACTTACTTTTGAAAATTTGTCTGATATAAATGCTCTTTTCCAAAAAGTATGTAAAAATTCTGAGCTTTGGAAAGATGTTAAGCAGTCTTTCAGAGCATTCATTAGAATGGAAGACACAGGAGGTCAGCCTGAGCTTATGGACATGCTACCAGCACTCACTGTAGGACCAGGTCTCTATTTGCTGTTCTTTAGCTATGAGTGTGACTTGAAGACACATTTTGATGTTTTCTACCAGAATGATGAAGGAGACACCACAGATCTTGAGGAGTCTTCAGTTACATTAGAAGAGATGCTCCTTTCTTCTCTTTCAAGTATTTCTTGCTCCAACTGCTTAGGCCATACTGTCAGTCCAAATCCAACTAACATCTCTGACATACAAGATGTCCTACAAGATATCTCAAAGTCTTCACAATCTGTAGCTTACATAGTAGGCACTCACAAAGATAAAGTCTCAGAAGAATATATATCTAGTGTTGACAAAGAATTACAGAAAGTTATTAGAGATACAGATTTTTTCAAAAAGAATTTAGTTCAATTTTTTTCTGAAGACAAGCTAGTTATCTCCATGGACAACATGGGGGGAGGCAAAGATGAAATAGATCAAATTCACAAAGTATTAGAGAATGCCATAGAGAGACACTTCAAGAAGCTTAGAATTCCAGCTGTGTGGCTTCTGTTTAGTCTGTGTCTTCGCATGAGAGAGGTAAGGACAGCTAGCATGGAGACTTGTTTAGCACTGTCCAGTTGTTTCAACATGACACCCTATGAAACCAAAGTAGCTCTGTGGTTTCTTCATCACCATGCAGGTGTGATGATGTACTTCCCTAATGTGACTGGTTTAGAAGACCTAGTCATCATAGACATCCAGGTAGCGTATGAAAGTATCACATCTGTTATTCTCAAAGCAATGAGTTTCGGCAACGTAGGCAAAGCTAAAGCGGAGGAGTTCAGAAGAACAGGTCAGTTTTCTCTGGAAGATATTTTGTCAGCCACAAGTGAGATTCTGAAAGATTTCATTCCACCTCGACAACTTGTGATACTTCTAGAGTATCTCCACGTTATAGCTAGAATTATATATTCCAGCTCCACACCATCATCAGTAGCTACAGATGACGTGTACATCATGCCTTGTGTCTTACGCAGTGCCAGTAGAGAGACTCTGGATGCTGTTTCTAGAGACAAGTCTCGTCCATTGTCTATAGCTCCTCTGAGAGTGCGCTTTGTTTGTGGGTTTGTACCTATTGGAGTATTCCCAGCTCTAACAGCTAGCTTCATAGGAAATCATGAATCATTTAAACTTGTACAAACAGGTCTTATGAAAAACAAGGTTCAATTCCAATATGGTGGTTTTGACTATGCTCTGGTTACATTACTAGCACGTCCCAAGTCTTATGAGGTTGTAATCTCTGAACTTCCTAAAGGCAATTACGAGGCACACGTGTTGTGTACAGAATTAAGGAAGGAGATAGAGGCCACATTTGAGAAGGTCAGTTCTCGCATGAACTACGGCAACTTCATGGACTATCAGTTTGGGTTCGCATGTCCAACTCATCCTGAGGAGGATCATGTGTGTGTAGTAGATAGAAGATGTCCATCACCACAAGCTATGCTGTGCTTACAAAACTCCAACGATGCAGTGTCACAGAAAACATCGAATTGTCACAAAGTATGGTTTGGAGAGGTGAGAGTTTTAGCTAAGTCTTCAGTTCATGTACTTCAGTGTGTTTTTTTTGTAGCATTTAGATGTTTCACTTATACCACCATTACTGAGTCAAGCAGAAGAGTGCGACACTGCAGGTAAAGTATCAGTTTCGGTGTCAAGATATTACAAGAAATAATAAACAGGATTTCATACAGGATTTTTTTCTGGGGGAAGAGAAAGAGTTTAGGAAGGAGGGGAGGGCTACACATGGTTTGACCACACCCATTTTTGCTGAAACTACACCTATTTGATCAATAATTGTCTCAGGTCTAGAATTGGTGACATCAATCTTGGAGGACTAATGCATATTGTAATTGAAGGACCTCAATTTACTGAAGTGAACTTTCAACAAATATTAGATATATACATAGAACAAAATCATAGAATACTATTATGAATCATAACCACAGAATACCGTTAAGTATAAGTATTATTAATTTATTTCATGAAATTCTGGGGGAGGGGGGAATTCCAGGGCGCCCCTACCTCTGTATGAAACCATGATAAAATGGTAGCCATTACTAGATTATTGTGTTATTATTACTATTTTCTTATTGTTATTACAATATACGATCTTCTTTAGTACACCCATTGCATTAACATTGTAATTGTAATATTTATCTCTAGAGAAAAGCATGTCATCTGACGAGGAAGAGAAGCCCAAGCCTGGTTATGAAGCATTGCAGAAGGAGCAACGGAAGGTTAAAATAACTATAAAGAACAACTTTGATGTTGTGACAAGGACACTTCGGGATAAGAAAATGTTATCCAAGAAAGATTATGAAAATGTTAATGATCCATTGTCACTTCTTCCAGAAAATACCAAAGTAGATATTGTGTTCAAAGCATTGGTAAGCAATATTGATGAAACAGACGAAAACATCCTAAAATTTATAGAGATTCTTCGCAAAAAAAAGGAATCTAAAAAAAACGTTGAAATATTGGAAAAAGCTTATGAGAAACAGGGAGGAGTAATTCCAACTAAAAGCAACCCAGCCCCAGCTACACAGCCAACCTCTGGAGCTTCAGTGCAAGGTTATTATTCCACACATTTCACAAAGTAATATTTAGAATAGGACTATATATAATATTATTAGTTCTATGTGTGCAGCTTAACAAGAGCTACAAGTACACACATTTCAATAATATCTCAAAGGTCATCTCTAGACCGATACAAACATAAGAGAAGGTTAAAATGTACAATAATCCAAGTAATAGCTTTTAAACATTGCAGCTAATAGGTTTATTTATTGCTTAATATTGTAATTTTTCAGCTCCTATTCCTAAGGAATTCTCAAAGAAATTTTCTCCAGTAGAATTTTCTGTATGGATGAAGACTGAAAATCACTTGTCCGATGATAATGGTGATATTATTGTAGGTAAGGTGTTCATTGCAAGTATCTGGAATATGTAGTTTTTATTAGAGCTAAAATAACTTTGAGTCATTATTTAGCAACAGAATTATTTTTATTATACAGGCAAAAAAATTAGTGGGAGGGTTTTTGCTGATCTGGCAGAAACAGAACTGAAGGAATTTGGATTTGTGGGAGCTGGATACTTTGCCATGAGAAGTGTTTTGAGAGAGGTAAGATATTCCAAAACAATTTGCTGCTACTACTGTCACTATTCATAACATTATAACTACACATAATTTATTACATTTATTATTGTTGTTGTTTTGCTGTTTCAATACAGGTAGCAAAAAAGGCTGATCCAGGTTTGTGATACTTGTCATCTTGTAGATATGTTCCAGTGCTAGAACTCACTTCAATTATATTTTATTTAGCTAACCAGGACTCTGCAGTACAAATAATCCCAGTTCCAGTAGATGAGAAGGAAAGAGAGGAAGGTAATTAAATTTCCATTAGTAAATCTCATTAATTTTACAAATAAAAATTTAGTCTACGCTATAAATTTCTTAATTATGTTTGCATATTCAGAAATTGATAGCCACCACAAGTAGCAAGACAATTGGGATAGATTTCCAGCTAAAGATGGTGGTACAGTCACTCCTTTGCTCAAGCTCCAGTTCTCGCCAGATGAAGTGGAACCGTTGAATATCGTTGTGGTAGAATACACTACCACATTTAACTAAAGACTTTATGGTTCATTACATTTCTTTCATCCATTCACTTAATCCATTCACTTAATCTGTTATCCAATTACTTAATCCGTCCATTCACTTATCTGTTATCCATTCAGTTATTCTGTTATTTGTCCATATGCACTTTAATTCTTTAGCTACAACTAAGGCTGTGAGGTATACCGGTATTAGTAATTACCAAGGTATCAAGTCTCTGGGCCAGCGGTATTTTTCAAGCCTACCAAAGTTTGTGATATAGTTGAACTACTAATACCTTTACCAAGGTTTTTCCACCACGTTTTGTATTTACCTGTAGCGGTTTTGTACTTGTAGGCCTTTTCTACTGGGTAGGTTACCTGCTAGCAGCTAGCTGCTCTATAGCCCTGGAAGTATTTCTATTATCTAGCTAAGCAGCTGCAACTTGTAGCAGGTAGGCCGGTTGGGTGAGCTCCTCCCCTTTACGTTTAATACTTTACCAAGTGTGTCCCATGTGGTGGTGTAGTTGTTTTTGTTTGTTTTTTGTCATGGCTCCTGCCACAAGTACCCCCTCCGAGCTATTATTTAGCCGGAGTGGCAAAATTGTAACTCCATTCAGAGCTTCATTGAAGCCAGATACTGTTCAAGAACTAGTTTTTCTTTCAGGCAAACCTTTAATTATACTTGTATAATATTGTAGTGTTAAAACTTCTATATTTAGTAATACCAAAGTACTTCGAAAATACCTTATCGAGGTATTATTTAAGCAATACCTCACAGCCTTAGGTACAACACACAACTCCATTGTCCAAATTCCTTTAAATGTACTTTGTATCTTCCACACATCCATGCTTACCTATATATGTACTACATTTGTCTTTTTTGTCAGAATTACCTTGGTAAATTTACATTCAAACCTAAGAACTAGTCAAGGGAAACCGAGGTTGAAACCTTTGCCTTGGGCTGGTATCCCCTGCTTTAGCGTTTACCTGCTAAGTAGGAGAGGTAATTCACAGGTGGCAGCAATACCCGGTCAATCGAGTACATGGAGGCGGGTCTAGGAGCAAGCAAAAAGCTGAGGGGCCATCCTATAATGTTTTTCATTCAAACCTGTCATGGTGGGAAGTCTGGTACAATTCCAGTTGATACCAAACTCCATGTTCTCACAGACATACAGTCTGATGGTGGAATACAGACGAGTCGATGAGCAGACACTTATAATATATTGTATGCTATAGCACCAGGTGATAGAGCATACAGAAGTGTCAAGTGAGGATCGTGGTATGTTCACACTCTGCAAGACACTCTGTGAGAAAAGCAAGAGTAATCCTTTGGATCAGATGCAAATGATAGTCAACATGGTAGTGTCTGAGGAATTTGAGTTTGTCACTGAATCTGGAACAAAGTTCAAGCAGCAACCCTGTGGGGCATAAACAGCTAAGCTAGAATTTATCAAATGCTGAACTTGTAGTGTTATAGTTGTGTTTGATAAAACATTTTTTTACATAGCTATTTTTTTTGTTTAGTGTTTTTATTGTAGAATTTTTAAATTATATATTTATAAGAGTAATTTTGAAAGATAACTGAGGAAAATATGGTTTATACTTGCATATGCGCCAGCGCAGCAGAGCAAAATATTGCATTCGCTTTATGGTCTATTATATTCATGTGTGTGTCATATATATGTAGGTTGTGAACAGAAACTTTGGCAATATCTATCACTACGACTCTAACTTACTTTAAAACCATTGCTACTTTCCGATTTGGCACTTACTAGCTAGGCTACTCACAATCCTGGTTTTGTAAGTGAATTCGGCAATCTTTACCATTTAAATGGCCATAGAGGAATTGTTAGGCTGACTGTACTGGTCCAGGGTCTGATCCAAGGAGATGAATGGGATTACATGTCACCCCCATACTTTAGTGATATTCATAGTTATTGGAAATTTGTTGTTGTAAATTTGCTGATATTCACAAGTATTGTATAATGTACTCTGTTGTCTATCATCAGTGAAGCATGTGCAAAAGTGAGTCTAACACACCAAAATAGAATAGCTTTTTGAGTGTATATGATGATGAAAATATCATTCCATTCAGTGAGTTGAAGCCATTTATTTTATGTTAAGACAGAAGTAAAAAAAAAGAGACCTTTGATATAATCCTATATAAAGTTGATGAACAGAATGTTGATCCCTTTATATTTGCTGTGTTCAGGCTGTGGAGAAAGAGTGGAAAAAGGAAAGAGTGCTTCATACTAGCTGGGTCTTGAATTTGATAATTGACACTTCAACATGTATGACAAAATATTCATAACAAATTACATTGTAATTTGTAGATCTGCCTTTTTCCCATTATATTTCCCATTTGAATGAGATTAATTTCAAGTTTAATTTTTTTTTTGTTGCTTCAGTTAGGCTTTTTTCAGAAATTTTAGCTATAATAAGCATTTCTAGATATAATTTCGATCTGGCTGATGTAAATGTGGAACTTTTAGCTTGTGACATCTTTGAAGACAAAATTGTAAGTGAGTATATTTTTTGAGCATGTGAGTCTGCTCAAAATACAATCACAACTTCAATACTAATTGTGTCAGCAGTTTCTTCAACTTGAATGCCTTGAACTAACATCTCAATGACACAACAGCAGATCTTATCCTAATGAAGAAATAACTTTCACTATTGCATATCATTACTCAATTAATCGAATGATTATGCTGCAGTACTAAAAATGAAAGACTAACTCTTGTCCTTCTGGACTTGGACTGTAAAATAGATTCCAATAGTCTCGCACTTTTTTGCTACTGTGCAATTTTCTAGCCCCGCCCTCCGTAAGCCGAGTTAACTATACTTACCACGGTCTGCCAGCCAGGAAGCTCTTATCTATGCTCGGGTATTTAAGGTCCGCCCTCTACCTTTACAACTCGGTGGTTTCGAGGTTTATTGCTCAATTAAGCCGCGCGCGAGCGTTGCTATGTGCCAGCACCCTTAATGTGTAAATTAAATAAACATTTTTTTAAAGTCTGTTTAGCTCTTTACTTAGCTCAATAGAGTATCTTTCACATTGTTTATATGATCATATATTTACCTTAACTCTCACCTCTACCTCTCTCATATCATCATGTGAATTGCTTGCTAATATTATTATAATATATCAGTAGCTAGCTAAATACATGCATAGTGATTATAGTAGATAATTCAGCAACTAAATCAATTTATTTTGCAGCTATTATTAAAAATAAAAAAAACAAGGTCATTTTGAATTAATTGGCGAGCGAGCGTAGCGAGCGAGACACTTACAGGGGTAACACAATTGAAAATCGGGGATGTTTGTTGGCGAGCGAGCGTAGCGAGCGAGACAGTATTAGGGTTGGATAATGCAAAATCGGGTATATGTTATATATATGTATGTATGTATGGATGGTACGTATGCTCTTTAAACGCGCGCGCGGGGAACTTTTTTTCTCCTAAAACACGGCTATTTATGCTTGACTCCAGTTTATTCTGAAACTACAGCATTAAGCAAACCTTACTTTATACTTAAGCTCCAAAGTATGAGAAAATTCCTGCTAAAACGCTTGTTTTCAAGACACAAAAAGTTGATTCGACAGGTTACTATGGCATTGAAGACCCTTTTCCAGACTTCATTTCAAAACTTCGCCGTTTTATGGTGGGATACGGAGTGCCGGTTGTTGGTTATCAAGAGCCGTTGGTAGTCAGAATGCCGTAGTATTAATGCTAAGGAAGCTACTACTTCTCGAGGGAAGCTGAGATAAGTACGCAATTCCATATTTTGTTAGCTAAATATGCAAAATTAACTCTGGCCTTTCTTTTTTGTAGCTAAGAGCTTGTCAACAGTGACTGGTAAATTTAAATAGTCAGATTGGCTCAAATTTGGTACTAAAAAAGTTACCACTGCTCAAGAAAATGAGGTAAGAAAGTAATTTTGTATTTGTGTGCTAAAATTGATTGTCTTTTGTTTTTGTAGGTGAGAGCTTGTTGTCAAGAATTCAAGGTAATTTAGATGGTCAAAGTAACTTCAATTTGATACTACAGAAGTTATCAATACTCAAGAATGATGTAAGTAGTAATTCCATATTTGTTGGCTAAAATTACAAATAATAACTGGTTTATTTTTTATCGTAGCAGCTGAGAGCTTGTTCAAGAGTTACTGGTAATTGAGATTATCAGAATGGTTGATGTTTGATACTACAAAAGTTACCATTAGTCAGGTAAGAGAGTGATTTGGTATTTGTTTGCTGAAATCAAATGTCATAACTGCTATTATAGTGTCTGCATGAAGTAAGCTAAAACATAGTAACACTTTATGTTACCTAACTATCAGGCTCGCTCGCCATTTGTGCTCAAGCACACCACTAGTTTGTATATATGTTTGGACGTACGTATGTCATTTTGTACTTTGACCCTCGCGTTTTTGTGTTAGTTATGTGGTCGACCCCGTCCCAAATTGCACTAAACAGAATCCTCTGGTTTATCGATCAGTACCCGTATCACCCTAGAAATTGAATTGTTTACCGTGCGCAACAGTATTTACTTGAAAATACATTGTCCACTAGACTACCGCTAAGAAGGTAAGTCTGTGTAGGTGCATGTCCAGTTGTGTCAAAACATTGTGTGTTTCAACCACTACTTAGCTAAAGAATATCACAAAGAAAACGTTTAAATAACGTGTATTGTTTTGTTGTTGTTTTTTCCCTTCAATTTAAGCAGTTGCAGAGAGTTGTTACTATGGCACTGAAATCCCTTTACCGTGTATTTACGAAATTTAAAAACTGGACCTTATTTTCAGTAGCTTCAGTGTTAGAAGTCAAAATCATTCATATAAAAATAGTATAGTCTTTAGGCTCGCTCGCCATTTGTGCTCAAGCACATCACTAGTACCTTGTTAAATCTTGTCGTTTTAGCCTGCCGCAGATGCCAAACCAAACGAGCTCCTTAGTGCAATTCATTTATTACGTCAGTTTTACTCTCGGAGGGTGTGTAGCTACCAGTGGTGAGCAAGTCTGACATAAAGTTGTAGTTTACTTTTGACGACACTAATCTAATGAATGGAGGTCTCAGGCAGTAGCTAAGATAGTGTTGTTGGCAAAGACTGTGGTTCCTGTGCTCTGCATCATTGAAGGTAATTATTATAGCTCTATGGTTAGCTATGATAAACTTCATTACAGCTGATCTGTAGTTACAATTGGCTGAGCTTAGCTCCAGTCCAGACCAGAGCAGCAACTTTAACTGAATTATAGGCTATTATATATGATATGTTAATTGTTAATGTTAACCAGATGAATTGTGGATTATACTGATTTTCTGATAACCAGATGAATTCTTAAATAATATAACAAATTGGTAATTAATGGTATAATACTTCTCTGGCATGACTAAGAGTAGAATTTTCTGTCCCCCCTGACGAAAGATCACTCCTCTTGAAAAACCACTTAATCTGTAACCATGGGTGGTCTCTCAAGAGAGGGACTACTGTAGCTAAATACTTGCTATGATGTAGCTAAATTATAAGCTTCCTTATGATTTTTCAATCCATGAATCTTAACAATATTCCTTATCTCTTAGTAAGTAGCTAGACTTACCTCCTATATTGTGGATGCTACTGAACTCTGAATATCATTTGTAATGTGCCATTTGGCAGCAAACTGTTTTTGGCTATAAGCTTACTACTTCACACTATTAGATATGGAATATATATGTACAGTATAGAACCTCTCTTATTTGGGAGTCTAGGTTTTGGGGAGTGTCCGTGAAATAGAATTGCCCATGATATAGAATTACCCTTGCCTGTATCTCAGAATAATAGATGAAACTACATTACATGTAGCAAGATAGTAAAAAAATACATTATTATACTTGCATAATAGTGTGCATGTGTCAGCATACCTACAATATGGAGAGATATTCCAAAAGCATGCAGAAATATTTTTTACTATCCTTCAGCTCATGAAAATACAAGCATGAGAGTGAAATGTCATCCCTATTTATGACAAGTGTAATAAATTGTTTATTGTACATGGGATATTTAAAGCCTCATTGTTCAGAGGTAACCCTGCCATAAATCTAAAAAGACATTTGTGTCCAGAACTATGCATGGGAAAATATTGAACGCCCATGTGTTGTGGAAATACTCGAGAAAATATCCAATATGACATGTATTCTATGCTAGGTATTCACTATAGTATTTTTAGGTACATGACTGTGAGATCTCATATGTTTGATGTATTGCACAAGCTCATTATCCTGAGATGGACTAGTATTTAATAGCAACCTGCTAGCCAAGCTTATAATTCTCTGGGATTTTACAGCTACCTGAACCTATGTCTTGATTATCTCTTGGGCTAAGTTTACCTGCATGAAGAGCTGATTACTAACTTTGGTCCTTCGAGAATATTGTTTCATTTTATCTAGTACGTACCACCTTCCAGTGTTGGCCTTACAACCCGACATACACTTTGTCAGAGGTTGTATATATAGCAACTGCTCGAAGGACCAACTCAATGTCGGGTTGTAAGGCCAACACTATGGCAGCTGGCCAAATTCGAAGCAGTCCTTAAGGAATATGTGGACCTAGGACATGCGGAGATTGTGCCTCAAAATCAACTATCTGTATCACCAAGCAACTCCTACTATCTACCTGTCCATGGAGTGACCAAAGAGACTTCATCAACTATAGTCCAGCGGTCAATCCAAAAAAGCTTGCAATAGGGTCCACACAATGTTTTTTTGTAGTTTTGACACCTATAGACCCTCTAGATCAAGAAACTGAATGATGCCACCTCAGCATCTTCGGGCATTTTGTGTAAAATGCCAATTTCTGCCATTTCAGCCAATTTCAGCCGTTTTAGAGTAGTTATCTTAGAAAATGTGGTCTGTGTTTAATTTTTTTCAATGATTTGATGGTCAAAGTAAGTTTGATAGTCATAAAGAAGTGTTGCCTGAAAAAACAGCAACGGTGTCACATAATTATAATGCATAAAAATTATGATACATAAATTACCAGTCCAATTACTGCATAACAGTCGACTCAAATGTTCTCTAGAGTATCATCATCATTATCACCACCATCAGCATCATCAGATTCAGCTGTGTTGTTTTGATTCCCACAAACTGCTTCTCGATGGCAGGTACAGAACAGTGTGCAGGGCAGTTTGGAAGCCGAACAACTGCATCTTGCTGTAGAGCATGGATTGCTTGATGAACAGCCACACCGGATGAGTTCAAGGACCTCTGGTGGGGCCATTTTCACCTCAGAGGGCACCATTATAGGGACGAGTGACTTTGACGCTTCATCACGTGCCCAGCCATACTCTGTGGGTTCAAGTTGAGGTGGATCTGGCTCATTAGCTGATTTCCAGATGGCTGTCTGGATGTGCGCCCTTCGAACATTTTGTTCAAATGCTTCAGTGGAAGGACATCTTCCAGACCACTGTCAGCCATCAGAACCCCTACGCAGCCCACAAAGCTCATCAACATATGCATACCACCAAGCCGTGGCACAAATAAGGAAAACTTTTCCGGATAGACCCACATCACATTCACGGCAACTTTGTAGAGCTGCTGGTCATCCGTAAAGACAGTAAACTCCTGTCCACATTGCTTTGTAAGTTTCTGTCCCTCCACGATTGCTGTCATCATTGTATCTGGATCTGCTGGAGTCATGTCGATCAATGGTGTGTAAATGGCCCTTGTAGCAGGTTGAGCAGACTGTCCCTGCTCTCTTGCTAATTTTGTGTTAAACCCACCAAACTCTGGTGTGTCAGTATCAGTAACAACAGCCTTGAAGAATTTGAAGTCGAGAAATTGAGCACGTGCCAGCTGTATGACTTGTTGTGCTAGGACTTTCAGGGGTAGTACTGCACGGGTGGCTTCTTTAGCGGGCATTTGTGGTTTCTTGGGGCCACTGTATCTCGCTATAGGAGCATCCTCCGTAATTGGTTGCTTCATCTCACTGATGGTGAGACGTCTGATGCCAGCAACACCACCAGCAGTTTCAGGCTTGTTTGTCTCTGGCATTGCCAAAAGCATTGCAAGAGAGTAGGTGGAGCGCAGACCATTCTGTGATGATATTGGTGCATCAAAATTATCTGTTATCACTTGCACCAACCCACTTGATGTGTTCCCAATTCCTCTAATGTCCAAGTCTTTCACTGCTGCTACTGCGCTGCTGAAGATTTGAAACGTAAAAACTCATTGTAGGAACAATTAACTCGGAATTCATAAAGCTCTTCAATCAAGCTTTTCCTGTTGAGAACTGCGGCCAGTGCAATTTGAAGTGTTGTTGGCTGGTTGGTTATGATATTTGTGATAATATTGCCGATGAGTGCTGCTGGCTTCGTGTGATTAAGCTTGTCCGAGATCTTGGAAAGCAATGATGACATGGTAGGACTCACAACATCAAAGGCTTCATCCATGCTTACTCTCCTATGATAGATGTTCCTCTCCTGTGCTAATTTCCTTGATTCCTTAATGATGTGTGTGGCAACTTTGTCCAACTCCATCTCAACATCATCTTTTTGAGCAACTAGTCGTAATATACCCCAGCACCAGATAACACTAGTAGATCAGGACCAAAATGCTCAGTTAATTTTTCCAGTAGTGTTCTTCTTGAAAGGAGCTCTCCACCGTGAGACAAGTATAGATCATATGCAGCCACTGTATTCCATATTTATGATGATTCATTTGACATTTGTAATATGGTAGATTGCAATGCTTTATCTTCTGTCTCCTTTGGCTTTGTACTGCTTGCTGCTGCTCTAACTGAACGAGGTGCCATAAACGATGACTTGCAGTCTTCATGATACCGTGCATCGGCTGCATGCAGATCACTAACAGCTCCCTGGATTCTGATTTTAACACGGCTTGCCCACTCATCATTTCTCAAGTCACATACATTCAAAATCACTTGTTTAAAAGTCTCTTTCCCACCACGATCTGCAGTCCTACACAGCACAACTCGACGCCAACGACTAGGGTGTTTCTGGTCATAATCCATGATGCATAGATCACCACAAAACACACACTGCTCTCTGTAGTTGAACTTGGGGGAGCTTGAACGACAGCATCTCTTGTCAGGAACTGTTGGTTCCATGTTCCCCTCTTCACGAAGCCTTTTCTATTGTCTTCTAATATGGCACTTTGATGTATATGTAGACACACAATCTCTGTGGCACTTAATAGTCAACTTGTCATTTGCTTCAAGTTCCTGTTCTAAACTGATATGAATGCCATCCTCACGGAGCTTACTTGCTTCGATAATACTCTTGATACGTCTAGAGCCCGCATCGGTGACTGGTTTTGTAGCTTGATCTTCTCCGCAGGGCCTGAAGAAACATTCACTGCTGGTCGTGGTCGCCATATTTCTATTAGTGGATAACATTGAACTTAAGTTACATGCAGCTGCAGTCCTAAGCACCCTTCCATATACCTTCAAGATCTCTTGCTGAAGCCACCAAGTTCAGTGTGAAGTGTTCCTCTTGAACACTGTGTATATTTGTGTTTTTTTTTAAATGCCCAAAGATGCCAGTGTGGCATCATGCAGTTTCTCAATGTAGAGGCATTCAAGATGTAGAAACTGGAAAAAAACATTGTGTGGACCCTACTGCAAGGTATGCATCCAAATTCCAGTTTGACCACCTGATTACTACTAAATTACATCTCTACCCTCTCCTGTCATCAGTAATTAACAGATTCCGAATGTTTCCAATCGCAATCACTGCTGATATTGGAAAGATGTTCAGGGTAGTGGAATTAGACCCAAACGATCGTGAGTACCATAGATTTCTACAAAGAGATTCTGATACCGGTACCATTCAAGACTTCAGGATGTGCAGACTTACATTTGGGGTCACCTCATCACCATACCTTGCTACCCAAGTATTGTTGGAGTTGGCTGATCAGGAACGAAGTCGCTATCCAAAAGCAACCACTGCCATTAGACAATCCTTCTACGTGGATGATTGTCTGGCCGGAGCATCAACCTTACAGGAAGTGAAACGCCTCGGAGATCAACTCATCAACTTGCTAAAAGAAGCAGGAATGACTCTCCGGAAATTTCGAAGTAACTCTCCTGAATTTCTATCAACACTACCGCCTGAACTAATTGAGACTGAAGATTTGGAAATCACCGAACCGATGTCATCTGCCAAAGCTTTGGGCATACATTGGAGCTTGCGGACCGACAATTTCCATATTTCAACACCCAATATTGATCCTATACCTACCACCAAGAGACTAGTTGCCTCAGCGGCTGCCAAGGTTTATGATATCCTTGGGATTTATTCCCCAGTCACCGTGGTAGCCCGACTGATTCTTCAGCAATTGTGGCAATCTGGTCTTGGCTGGGATCAACCTATTCCAGCTGACCTTGAGAATCTGTGGCATGCTTGGACAGCAGCGTTACCTGACCTAGCAGCACATCCAGTGCCCAGAAGACTCACATCTGACACCAACCATCCTAGCATCCAGCTTCATGGGTTCTCAGATGCTTCAGAGAAGGCCTATGGGGCAGCCGTGTACATACGGACAGTTGCTGCAGACACATCAACCAAAGTAAACCTGGTGATGGCCAAATCAAGAGTTGCACCGATAAAGACTCTGACCACCCCCAAGCTTGAGTTAACTGCTGCCCTCCTCTTGGCAAAACTACTGAGTTTAGTAGCATCAGATCTAAACTTACCGACTTCATCTATATTTGCTTGGACTGATTCCTCTGTCACACTGCATTGGATTCATAGTTCACCTCATCGATTACAAACCTATCAAGCAAACAGAGTCACCGCTATCAACGAACTTATACCTTCTGCTCAGTGGAGACACGTCTCCACCAACTTCAACCCAGTGGATCTTGCCAGTCCCAGACCATCAGATCCAGGGTAGGTGTCGGTAAAGATGGCCAGAGGCCAGTTCCGGGTGACCTCAAAGGAATCATCCTTGAGAAGAACAATATCTCCAGTACAATAGTTCCGTTTGGTAAGATGCCATCCTGTCTGGCCACTAGAGACTGTATGTAAGTAGCCTTCCATTTGATCCAAAGATCTCGGGTTAATCGTTGAACAAGATTCCAGCGACGTAGCAATGATAACTTGCTGGTGGTGTCAACATGGTTGGGTGGTGGTGCTTTCAGAGTTCCTCCAGTCAGGAAATGTCCTGATGTTAACATCTCCACGGAGTTAGGATCAGTAGATGTGATGGGAGTGATTGGTCGAGAGTTTTAAGACCGCTTCCATTTCTATCAGAATTGTTTCTAGCTTCTCGTAGGAAAGAGGTTGAGCTGACAAGTTACGTCTAAGAAGCCTCTTCATACTTTTAACCCCAGCCTCCCAGAGTCCCCCGAAGTGAGGAGCTCTAGGAGGAGAGAAGTGCCAATGAAACTTCTTAGTAGTGGTAAGGTGGTTGAAGTGGTTGGTAGTGGTTTCGTTATGAAGTAGAGTTTGAGCCTCCTTCATCTCTCTCCTTGCTCCGACAAAGTTGGAGCCTCCATCGGAATAGAGATGAGTGGGTGTTCCTCTCCTGGCAGTGAAGCGGCGGAACGCTGCGATGAAACCACTAGCAGAGAGATCAGAGCAGAGTTCAAAGTGCAGGGCTCGAGTAGTGAAGCAGACAAATACCGCAGCATATACCTTAACTCTGGTAGGTTTGCGTGGATTTCCCCGATGAATCAGAAATGGTCCAGCGAAGTCCACTCCAGATATATCAAAGGGTTTGCTAGGTGTAGTTCGATGATATATGGTACTAATCCCATCCTCTGGTTGACAGGATTTCCAAGAATCTTCTGGCAAGTGACACACTTCCGGTTCAGGAGCTTGAGGTGATTCCTTAAACCCGGGATGTGGTATTGCTCTGAGATAATTGCCAAAAGAGTTGATGTTCCAGGATGATGATGTAGATGATGTAGTGATGAGATGAGCAACTGGGTGATGGTTGAGTTCAATTTGAGGGGAAGATAAGCTCTGGGTGCTCCATCACCTCGTCTAACTCTTCCTTGAATCTCAAGTAATCCTTGGGAATTGAGCCGGACATCATAGTGTTGAAGTGAATGACGCTTAGGTAACTGACGTTGATTAGAAGCTGTCTCAAATACCTCAGGGTAAGACTGGAATTGTGCTGATTTGATGATAAGACATCTGGCTTTCGTGATCTCCTCAGAGGTCAGTTGTTGGTTGGTGATTCGACTAGGTGTTGAAGTTCTACAGTTGGTAATAAACCTCCGAAGCCAAGATATGATTCGGACAAGTTTAGGGAAACTGGAGTACCTATTCCACAATTCCCATGGTGGTTCTGATGATGTGACGGCGACATTAGCTGCTTTGGGTTTGAATCCAACAGAATCATCAGGATACGTTAGGTTGAGGTGTGGCCAATCTACAGGTGGAAGCTTCAGCCACGTTGGACCTTCCCACCATAGGGTAGTGCTCAGTAAGGTTTCAACCGTGGTGCCACGTCCGGGTAGTTGATCTACGATGTAGAGGACGCACTTATCATCGTTCCACTGATCGACTGATCCTGCTTCTACCGAAGGACACTGCACATTCTTCCCCCCCGGGTGGATGTCTGGGCTCTACCTCAAGCTACACCCAGAGTGGTAGTACTCCAGTTGAGACCTGTCAGAGCAGCCACCCTAGGCAGCCAGTCTGACCGGCACATCAACCAGGAACATTGTCTCCAGGAATAGAACAACAACATTATCTGTATCTTTCGAACCTGAACAATATACACGCATATTTTGAACATAATCACCTCCATAATATATCGTCATGTTGCCTGCATGCGGGCACGTGAGCCTTAGTTCTGTACCACCCACCACTAATATAACTTGTATTTTTCCACCTCGTGTTCAATTATCAGTAATGTTCTAAAATTGCGAGAACCAATGTCTAGATTATCTCTTGGGCTAAGTTTACCTGCATGAAGAGCTGATTACTAACTCTGGTCCTTCGAGAATATAGTTTCGTTTTATCTAGTACGTACCACCTTCCAGTGTTGGCCTTACAACCCGACATACACTTTGTCAGAGGTTGTATATATAGCAAGATATTTCACTTTATTTTCACTCTCAGTGGCTTGTGAAGTAAATTCCTACTGAAATATCCCGCCGTATCATACTTGACTCAAACATTTATTTCTTTTGCAGGTCCTCTGTCACTGAAAGAAGTAGTCACAGTTTTACATACTATTTACTACAAATGGTTTGACATTGGTATTCAGCTGAAAGTTCCATATCACAAACTTATGGAATTCCAAGCTGAAAATGATGACGAATCGAAGCGTTTTGCGGCAACTGGCTCAAGGGAAACATTTCTGATGGATTTTTAACTTGGGAATAACTGGCAAAAGCATTGAGAGCAGTTGATGAAAATAAATTAGCTCTGATTATCACCCAAACAGAGCAAGATGAGCTCTGTAACAAGATTGAAGGTGAGTGTAACCTTTCTATAATTTTAGGATAAAAAACTATGCTGTATTTAATACTTCTCTCTTCACATATTATGTACTTGAGAAGTAGACATAGATACATTAGTTTCTAGTACACAGATGCTGAAATTGCATCATTAGTAAATGTTTTCCTAGGCCAGTGATTGTATATAGGGATTAATAATTCAAGTCATAGCAGATACACATACATATTCACTCACATTCCTGTCTTTTAGAAAGTAAATTTTTAAGAAATTGATAGTTTGAGCCAAACTACATTTTTTTATACCCAAAGAGTTATTGGTTACGATATTGGTGTATTTATGAAGATACCTATTACTTTCTTTACAGATAATCTCTCAACCATCATTTTGCAATACAGGTCATATTTAAAGCAAAAGTACAAGAGGCTTTGTATGCCTCTAGATGGGCAGTGGCCTCCAATTCATGCTTCTGACTACGTTCCTTTGGTTCTTACTCATTCTGATTTGAACATTGAACATGTTCTTATGAGTAAAATTCACAAAATTTTGGAGGGAGACATAGACCATGTCAGCAACAACCTCATAAAATTTTGTGAAATCTTTAAGTCAGATGAGGACAAAGATATCAATTCCATTCTTGTCCAAGGGTCTCCCGGTATTGGCAAAACAGCATTTTCACTCACAGTTTGCAAAGCAATGGGCGGCTGACAAAAGTTTTGGCCAGTTTAACATTGTAATATTGTGGGCTCTTAGGGATTCTCAATTTGCTACATTTACTTGCGTCTATGATCTTTTCTTTCACGACAGCAAAGAAGTGTCTGAAGCAGTTTTAAGATAGGTGAAGTATTCAGGTGGAAAAGGAGTGTTGTTTGTGTTGGACGGGTGGGATGAGTTGCCAGCTAAGTTCACTCAATCACGAAATTCTTGCTTCCTTCTCAAACTGATAGAAGGGGAAGAACTTCCTTTTTCATCAGTAATTGTGACTTCCCGCAGCATTTCTGCACAAAAATTTCTTCGTCAAAACCGCTTCAACCGAAGTATTGATATCCTTGGCTTTTCTAAAGATAGCACCCAAGAATATATTCATAAATGTTTTGGTAAAAAACCAGAATATGAAAAGCAGCTGCTAGATCATTTGCAGAAAAGGCCTAATATTCAAAGCCTATGTTATGTCCCTATGAATTGCTCCATTGTGTGTTATGTGTATTCTTGCAATCGAACACTGCCTTCTACACTTACCGATCTTTACAGTCTAATGGCCAAAAACAGCCTCGTCAGAAATATAGACTTGCAAAACAAGGAATTAACAGAGATGAATGTTGATCACTTGCCAGAGGAGGTCAACAAGTTGTATTTATCTCTATGCAGGCTTTCGTATCATGGCCTCACCATCAGTCGATACACATATTCTCGTGAAGACATTGCTGCAGCCTGTGAAGCTTCTTCCAGCATTGTAGTTGATGTAGATCAGCTTGGAGTACTGCAAGCAGTGAACGTCTTTCATTCCGAAGGGCTGTCATCGAGTTTTCATTTCTTGCATTCTACTGTGCAGGAATTCATGGCTGCAAGCTATATAGCTACTTTAAACGAGGAAGATATTCAGATCGTAATAAATTCTCATTTTTTTTGCTTACATTTAAAATGGTGTGGGAATTTTATTGTGGTCTAGCAGCAAAAAATGGTAAATTAGCAAAAAATAGATTCATTGAGCGCTTGCTAATAGAAGCTAAAAATAAAGTAGCTATCGGATTCTATGATAGTTTTTCATGTAGTAGTTCAAGTGAGAGCCTTTATTTCAGTGAGTCTGAATCTGAGGAAGATGAAGTTCTTGAAGAAGTAATAGAAAAGATAGAAGATGTCACTGAAGATGTTACTGAGTGCACCAATTCTGATGAAACCAAAAGAGAAATGAGTTCTCAAGCCAACCAATGCATTGATGAACCAGTACTACCTTCGAAGAAGATTACAGCATCTACTTTAATGATGGAATCTCCTAGTACTATTGAATATCCTAGGGAAATTTCAGACTCAGCTGTATCTCCAACTTCACAGGATGACTCTTCTTGCATTCCCTCCTTGACACTTAATTCCAATCCAGACAGTGTTCCCAGTAGCCAAATTCTTGTCACCGCTTGTGGTTTGGAAGGCATACCAACCACCCTTAGTGGTGTAAATGTCGTGAAGGCTTTCAAAGTAGATATTGACCAGGAGAACAAGAAGCAGATAATGTTTACTCTGAGGTGTGTGTATGAAACCCAGGATCGACAACTCTGTGCTCGGTTTCACGACATACTGTCAGCTGATCTTTATTTTAGTAAACTGTCACTGAGTCCATCAGAAATTAATGCCATAGGTTACATCATTGCCAAGTCTGGCAAGAAATGGCAATTGCACTTAGTCAACTGTGACATCACCGTTAGCCACATAAATTTGCTGAGTCATCACTTCAACAATTGCACCGGAAGGCTAACTAGGTTGTATTTGAATGATAATAATCTCGACATTACAAGTGCAGCAGAACTAAAAGACATAGTACCTGCACTCAAGCCTTTACAGAAGCTTTTCTTAGGCAATAACAGCCTGAGTGATAACAGCTTTGAAAAAGGCATCGTGCCCGAGACTCTCAAAAGATTACCTTGCTTGGAATGCTTAGATTTATCAGCCAACATGCTCCATGATGTAGCTATGGATTCCTTTGTAAAACGCTGTGGAAGCTGCATTAAATGTATCAGTCATTTAGACATTTCCATGTATTTGATTTCATCCACAGGAATAGAACTTATTGCTGAAAACATGTTAAGATATTCTACCTTGAGGCACCTTAATGTTGGGGGAAATCCCATATTGGATGAAGGAATTCAGATCTTGGCCAAGCACTTATCTGAGTCTTCTCTGACATATTTGAATGTCAGTGAAACTTCAATGACTGATGAGGGACTAGCTGTACTTGCTAGCGCTTTACCTGCTGCTACGTCCTTGCAGGTTTTAGTTCTGCACTCCAATAAAGACATCTCCTACGAGGGGCTGAGTTTGTTGTTTTCTCAGCTCATTAATGTTGACGTCAGTTATTGCCAGACAGGATATGGCGCACAGCAGTCTGATGTTTTCATTCCTGCATCTTCCATTCTGAAATCATTAGATATGTCCTACAATGATTTGGAAGATGACGGAGTAATCAGATTATTGCATTACGCATCTTCTAGTACACACCTTACCAAACTTGCAATAGGAGGAAATGGCATTACAAGCTCAAGCTTACAAATTTTGGGATTCATTTTTTGTGAAAGTTCGCTGAAAAAACTCTCACTGAATGAAGAGGACCTGTTTTGGGGCTCAGATGAGTTTGATACATTCTGTGAATGTTTGGTAAACACTTCCTTACAAGAAGTTCAAGTTTATGGCGTTGAGAATGAACAGTTGTTGAAAAAGTGCTTTCGATACGTGAATAAACAGCGGAAATTTTGGGGCTCAGATGAGTTTGATACAATCTGTGAATGTTTGGTAAACACTTCCTTACAAGAAGTTCAAGTTTATGGCATTGAGACTGAACAGTTGTTGAAAAAGTGCTTTCGACGTGAATGAACAGCGAGAATTGTATTCTAAAGAAAAAATTAAGTTTTATTATTCACAAATGTAACTTGGTGGTAGTTTTTACACCAATCATGAGCCCTGAGTGTTTCATCTTATTTGTGTTTCTTTATATTATATATTGTATATATATAATATATATATATATAGAACAGCCACTATTATTCTATTGCATTGTAACCATTTTTTATTTTTAACTTATTAGAATCAGTGCTTAGCTATGGAAGCTATAATTGTCATAATTTTACCAGGAAGGACACCATAGCTAAAAACAACATATGGTAACTTATTTAATTTGGGTGGGCTTTAGGTCAAGAAAAATAGCTACTGGGAGTAATTTTTTCATACTCCAAGTGCTACAGATGACATATCAGCCACTTTTCCTTGCTCAAGAAATGCCCATTTGGACGTTCACCTCTAATAGTGAACACCAGTTTGGATATGTGCACGAGAAGTTTGTGATAAAAACTTGTGTTAGGTAAAATAGACAATTCTACAATTCGTTATAGTTGGATGACACTCCGTGCCTATTGTTCCAGTATTGTTGCAAATCTGTTTTAATTATGCTTGAAAGTGGCATTGCTGTTTCAGATGATATTGGAGGTAAGGTTTACAGTACACACTCATAATATTAGTGTCATTTATGTAGAAATTATAACAAGTGTGTATATAACATCCAAAACTTCCACTGGTAGTTTGTTGCTTAAATAATGCATGGTACTACTAACTACAAAATAACAGATTTTTGTGTGTGTATATATTATTCTTCTCATCTTTTCAAAGGCAGTGGATCTGAAGAACATGCAGGTGGTGCCTATGTAATAATAATATGCCCTTGAAATTTTTTTCTATTTTCTCCATTAACTTGAAAATATAGAGTACTTCTAAATTTCTCACAACATAGAAATCCTTGTTTGTGGCAGTGGGTGGAACAGATACTACAGAAAACTTACAAACCAATTGCATACTAGCTAGTGATACAAGTTTAGAGTAGCTAATACTCGCACTGCCTCCCTTGAGAACTAAACAACTTTCTGATTCTTGTAGTAGCTGGAGGACATGATTATACGTAGTGGCAATGCCTTAGATGTTGTTTTAAGTAATATTGTGGGTCCACACATTTCATAACATGACAGTAATTCTCCACCAAGATGAAATAGTGTCTGCAGATAAGGAGACTTCCGCTATGTTTAAGTGTAACTACCTCATTATTAGTGCACAGAATTTAAAGGACTCACTTATTAATCAACTATGTTGATGAAGTGTGTAGAATCAGGATGCTATGTAGTCAACACAGTATATGGCTTGATGATGCCATTACTTTCTTCAGTGTATTGAAGTAGAGAAATGAATGAGTCCTTATAACAGTTCAATAATGCAGCTGCTTGCTGACATATCTAGTAAGAGACTTACTCTATTTAGCAAGAGTTTTGATGCATTTATCTCACAAAAACATACTCACTTGACCTTGCTCGTTACCATTATTTACTCTTTAGTTTAAACACACATTTTAAAAGAGGATGAAAGGGGTGGGGGGAGATGATTGATACGATGGACCACTTTTCTGTAGCCATTGTGGAATAAATGAACTTAGAAGTATAAAAGTTTTTCAATCAATGTTGAACATTCGTTTTAATTTTATAATAGTTTGATATACAAGTTTTGAAGATTTTTACATCATATGATTTACACTAATGATATATTATATCAGTTGAGTTAGCACTAACCTAGCCAACCCCCCTCACTTCCCCATATTATCATTTTATTGTTATTGCTGTTGTTTATGTTGTTTGCTGTTGTTGTTGATTTATTATTATAATTAGTATGACTGTTTTTGTTGTTGCTTTTGCTATTTTATTCTTATTAAAACTTGTCTCTCAGTAGTGATGACTAACAGTGGAACCCCTCTGATAATAAACTAATAATTGTTAAATTAATTTGGATTTTAACTTGAGGTGGTTCTCAAATAAGATACTTTACTATAATAGATTTTAAAAAAGTAGTGGTTTCATTCATTTTTGTGTGTGGTTTTGTCTGCATTATCATTATAGTCATGTAATTCTTAATTTATGCAAAAATCAGTCACCTTTACCTTTGTCAAGTCATTTTTTGGACAAAATTTTGTGCTGCAGTGTCTTTTTTTAATTTCTTTCTTTCTTTTTTTTTTTTTTAATAAAAACTGAAACAATAATATAGACACAATAGAATATGTCTTAGAAATGTTTATGTAAGCCATTATATTAAATCAAAACTGTAGCATGATGATTTGAATATGTTATGTGAATGTTTGGCAAACACTTGCTTACTATAAATTTATTTATACTGTGTGAAAAATTAGTTCGCTCAATGTGAGCAAAACTGAGAGAACTTATGTTTAATTACTCAAGTGTGAACCCTTTTGATATTCGTCTCCCATAGCCAGACCCTTTAGATACATAGCTTTGTAGTCCCCTTATATTTTTGTAATGGAACTTGAGCACTACTGGGAGGTAAAAGTAAACAAGTAAATATCTGAGGGGATTGTGACAGCTACATCTGATTTTTCACATCACAATATATTAATTGTATTTGGTTTGTTTTAATTTCATTGTATTGACCCGAGCTATAGCTATACTTATGAAAATGATCAATGTGGAAGCATCCAGTTAAATTGGTAGAAAAGATCTAACCAGTAGCTATTCACTCATTCACACAAGTCAAAGTCACAATAAAAATATTATTATACCAAAAGTAATTCTTTAAAAATTGCGTTCCACGCTGTGGTGGTTCTGTGTAAAAATTGTGTTCTGGGTTATTGCTAGCATGTGGTAAAAAAAAAAAAGAAAGAAAAGAAAAAAGCACGTGCTCCTGAAGCTGTCCACTACAAGCGCCGTCCGTATCAGCTACGCCCCCTATTTGTTCAATTAATTACTCAGACATTTAGGTAACGCCCACATTGGCGAAATAGCTATTACAGCAGTGGACGCATGCGACTTGGCGGCTTCTATTTATGTTGGAGATGAGACTTCTTATCTAGTTCCTGTGTTATCTTCTCTTGGAGGTATTGCTATATGTGCATGAAAGCTAGCTATGAGTCTGAATGTCAAGCAGAAGAGTTAGAACAGTTAGCTAGCTAGCAGTCTCGATATCTCCTCAAACTACTTTATATAGCTACTGAGGTTGTGATTTTGTTGATGTTGCTCAAAAATTTGAAGGGAGTGTTATGTTGGAGGGAATTGTTCCTTAATGTAAAATCGTAGTAGCTAGCCTCTTTTTTATGTTTATTCAACTATTTTGGTTGCAAATGGTTTCATAAGTGTAGGAATAATGTCTTAATTGGCGGAGTACATTACCAAGCTATACTTGAGGGAGTGTGTCCTCATGCAATGATATTTGTTCTAATTGTAAGTATCTTAATTTTCATAATAAATTAGGAACTCCTACAAAACGGACACAAATTTTGGCAATGTCCAAAGTACCCTATTGTACTGTCTCTAAATGCAGCAATAGTGTAAGAAATACATTGCTGAGTAATTCTGACTAGTGGTTCAAAATATTGATTCGGTGGGAGAAGTATTGCCACAGTGCTCCCCAGTTCCTATCTATGTCTTAATTTTCATGTCAAGTATTAGCCTATAAACCAGAGAGCTGCTCAATCTAAATCTGATTAGTTCCATCTAATTACGTACTCTATATAGTATCCATGGGCAAATCCTTTACCTACTCATATCAAGTATCTATGTTTAAGTCAGTAGCACACAGTTTAGTCTGACGTAGCCAGACTCTTTATCAAATCACTACGTGGGGTAGGGTCTGGTGCCAGTCCTATATACTAGTCTGTGTGCACATGAATGCAATATAATGGTTTAAAATGATATTCATAGTCCACGGTCAGTCGAGTTTCTTAGCAACAAACTACACAGTAATTCAAATTGATTCATTGTCTTGTGGTTGCGGGGACGTTTAACCTGGCCAAGACAGAGAGAACATTTACACTTAACGATATTCGTATTACCACACCTTACTTGTCACAAACCCATTGTATAGTGATTGTATCACTCTTGTATACATATAAACTCACCTTGTATTATTATAATTATTATTTTCTTGGGTTCAAGTTTCAATTACAGTATTGTCTAATTAGCTTGCAGTTCATTGCAGATCTAGCTTAGCTTAGCTACAGCGGAATTAGATTGAACTTAGACTTGGTGGACAATTGTCACATCCTTTGCCCTGTACAGGATAAACTCTCTGAGAGCTGGCAGTTTGTCTTTCAATGTTGTTCCCTGATAAAACTCCATAAAACAAATATATTTTATAAATATATGAAACCATTGATAATTTTATTAACAAAAAAGTCTAATAACTTTAGCTACAAGTTAACAGTGCTGTACTGCTGAATCTTGTGAATTTCTAAATATTTCTTGGGACACAGTAGATAGTCGACTGCTTTTAGTTGTCTCTTTAGAAGAACGCCTCACCAGTTTGCGTTTTCCATCTGCTGCATATTACCTATGTGTAAGAAATAAATATATTTGAAACTGACGAGATGAGCTGAACTGCGCCCGAAAAACTCCACGAACTTCATTAAACTTCTTGATTACAAAAGTTCCAGAATTAATGTGCACCTTTGTATCCGCCCTTTTTTCACGTGTAATATTGACGTTTGCATGCATAATTGCCTTAGATTCACATGACTAAATTGCTTCTGGTTTAGTACTAAATGAAATGCATTCCTCACTTACCGTGCTTGCGGTCGTGCCAACTCAACTTGGACAGACTATAGCAATTTCTTGATTCAGTGGTTTCAACAGCATAATGTTAAGTAGCTATCTAGAAAAATTATTAGTTAACTAAAACATATCTGTACCAAAGAAATCAAAATAAACCTAGAAAATTACATAATCTCTTAAATGATATCTATTTGAGTGTGGGAGCCATCTTGTCACATAACTGGATGGATCTGATATGTAACTGGATGGAGTAATTATCCACTTTCATAACAGGACAAACTGATTGTGTAACTGGACAAAATACAACTGTCCAGTTACATAACTGGACAGTAAAAAGTTGTCCAGTTGTGTAAACTAGACCATTGGTAACGTAGCAGGACAGGACAGCCGTTGTTTAATTAGATGATCGATTACGTAATGGGTATCCGGTTACGTAACTGGACAAGTTGGGTATCCATACGGAACAGATATCTGACCGAGACCAATAAGATCATTAATGTTTCCACTGCTATGGTATTTTAATATAGTCCCGTACTTGAGCATTGAAAAATGATGTAATTTTAATTAACCCTTTCACCGGCAATAGCGCCATATGGCGCTTTTACCAATAAAAGTTTAACCCCTCGCGATCTGATCCTAAATTTGGTCTCAAAGTATGCAGAATGAAAAGCTTTAACAACGCTCTAAATAGGCGAATTTTGTGTTGTCGGTAACTAGGGGGAAAAGGGAAAAGTAAATTTGAATTTTTAAATTGACCGCACGCGTTGACCGCAGCAGAGAGAATGGATGCCGACAAAGTTATTCAGCGCTTATTCGACGACGACTTCGGTCTTTCTGAGAATGAAACTAGCGACGAGGAGGGTGAAGGAATATTTGCTTATGCTGGGCAGCAGCATTTGGACACAGTTGAGCTAGCAACTCTGAGTAGTGGAGTGGAAGCTCAGCCTAGTAGCACTACTGGAGCCAACTTAGATGTTTCAGGTAAATGTAGAGTAGTAAAATACATGTAGTAGCTATATAAAATATAGTCAAACAATACTTTTTAGGTGTTATAGTAAGTAACATGCAAAATAGCTGGTTGCAAGTCAATATAATAATCAATAAAAATATGTATAGGGAGAGAGAGAGAATGCACATAAATAAATTGAACAGGAATCTATTGTAACTTTATAGACGGAGTCAATTGACATGGATGCTCAAGCAAGTCAAGGGAGTTTCTATCTTCCATCATCTATGTAAGATTTCAGTCCTTCATCTGTTATGAATGTCACTTCTCAAGGGTCTGGAGCAGAATCAGACATTTCTCAGCAGTGTGTTAGTGGAAGTAGGTGGCATGTATGAGGAGGGAGAAGGAGGGGTAGGCGAGTAACAGTAAAAGCAAGACCTAGCAGGGGAGGAAGAGAATAACGGGAAGGAGGCGTGTTAGTACAAGGCTTAGTAGTAGAAAGGGGCGTGGAAGAACAATCAATTCAGGCAGGAGTAGTAGCAGTACTACTTGAGCTAGCAAAACAGCTCATTGGTAGCTTCTTTACAAGATGTTGTAGTGCTGGTCGTCCACGATCTGTTGAGCATCTTCAGCTAGATAGACTGAATGTAAATTTAAGTCACTGGCCTAAGCATGCAGATAGAAAGGGGAATTGTGCTGTCAGTTATCAGAAGAAAAATAAGCTTACTGCGGTTGGGAATCACCATGAGTCTCGTGTTCAATGTGAGTACTGCAAAGTGTATTTATGTGTATCATCTGGAATAAACTGTTTCAAAAAGTATCACACCCTTGTTGACTTCACTTCATGAAACTAAACTGCCCATTATTTTTGAAATCTATATTTTGTAATGACTCATGCACAATATTTGATAGTTTATGCACAAGTTTCAGTTATTTATTTTTTGTACTTCATGGTTATTCATGCTCTATATTTTATAAACACATATCATCTCAAATTCACATCAACATTACTAATTACTGGTCTATTATAAAAATAATAACCTGTTTGAAGAATAATGATTAGAAAGATAGGTCTAATACAATTTTTATACTGGAATTATCTAAATGTATTCATGAAATTGAGCCCAGGATAAATATGAAACCTTAGTTGATTAGTTTTGTCCCATGAAATAGCTGTACAATAAAGAATCCATGGACTGGCTTGAACCAGTCTTGAGTTCAAAATAACGTTATTCATTGTTGTGGTTTACAAGATAATTATATTCATGTTATAGTTTACAAGTGGTAATTACCACACATTGGTTGCTAAGCAAAATAAACATTATTTCTGTAATGTTTATTTTATGTACACAATTTTTTTCTATGGTTACTATGGACCATTTTAAAGTCCTGATTTTATATAATTTTTTTCAAAATGTCTAAATAAATCCGACGGTAAAAGGGTCAATATGATTTTGGGCAAGATGTTTGCTGTTTGCAATTAATTTTTAAATTGAAACTTTCTCACATAAAGGGGTCTGAAAAAAAGCAAAGGAAAAATGTGAAAAAATCTCAGTTGTCGCTGGGGATTCGAACCTAGGGCCACTGGCTTTAGCCACCAGTGCTCTAACCACTGAGCTACGACAACCCTCGACTTCCAAGACCTTCACATTTTTCCTTTATACTGTTGAGTAGTACTGCTTAAGTCGAGGGTTGTTGTAGCTCAGTGGTTAGAGCACTGGTGGCTAGAACCAGTGGCCCTGGGTTCGAATCCCTGGTGACAACTAAGATTTTTTCACATTTTTCCTTTGCTTTTTTTCCAGACCCCTTTAGGTGATAAAGTTTCAATCTAGTTTTCATAAAGGGTCAGAACTTGATAATTGTGATCATAAAGCCTTTTTAATCCACAAATAATGGCTCCTCTCCGGAGGGGGAGGTGTTTCCGGTCAACACTGATAAGGTATTCTGATGGCACATAATTGGTAGTCTGTTGAGTACGAGACTGCAGCAAGCGGTACTACTCAACAGTATAAAGGAAAAATGTGAAGGTCTTAGAAGTCGAGGGTTGTTGTAGCTCAGTGGTTAGAGCACTGATGGCTAAAGCCAGTGGCCCTGGCTTCGAATCCCTGGTGACAACTACGATTTTTTCAAATTTTCCTTTGCTTTTTTTCCAGACCCCTTTAGGTGAGAAAGTTTCAATTTAGTTTTTATGAAGGGTCAGAATTTGGTAATTAATTTTTACTAGATGATGGCCAGATTTTTTTTGGTATGTGAGTATATTTTGTTAGTATATATATAATACTTATAGCACGAGTCAGAGTACAATATGGGAAAATATTTTACGAGCACGCAAAATATTTTCACGAGCCAAAGGCGAGTGAAAATGTGGCGTGAGAGTAAAATATCATTCCCATATTGTACGACGAGTGTGATAAGTGATTTATTGCTTCTTTGAAATTTTTCTCAACCGGTTACAATACAATTTTCATTGATTTACTCGCTACGCGCGCGCTACAACGAGCGTACAATATAAACCGTACAATATGGGAGAATACAGAACGCTCGCGTGATGCGGAAATATTCAAGTAAAAATATCAAAGCTGCAATAAATATATATATACTATATACAGTATAGTACTTATTACATGAGTCAGAGTGTGATATGGTGAAATATCTAGCATATCACTCTGATGAGTGTAATACGTGGTTTATTCCACACTAGATATCTTCACTGAAGTAGTTTTTTTGGTAACTCATGGTGTAAAGTTAGCGAAAACTCACTAGGGGCTCCCCACAACCCCAGCTGATATTATACCAGCTGCTCTAACCTGGCTGGGTAGGCTCCACTAGAGTAAAGGTAGCTGAGCCCAGAAAACTTATAGCCAGGCCTGTTGCTATAACTAAACTACTCTGGTAATGAGCTTGGCCCGGTTGCTATAACTAAACTACTCTGGTAATGAGCTTGCCAATGCAGCCATAAGATAACACCATGAGATGGGGTCACGTACCTAAAGATATCATTGTGAAGATATCTAGCGTGGAATAAATAGTACTTATTACATGAGTCAGAGTGTGATATGGCTAAATATTTTACAGAACAGGCTAATTTATTTTCATGAGCAGAGGCAATGAAAATAAGCCTGAGAGTGAAATATCTAACCCACTAGATATCTTCACTGAAGTAGTTGGTTGGTAACTCTTGGTGTAAAGTTGGCTGTAAAACTCTCTAGGGGTTCCCCACACCCCTAGCTGATATTTTAGCAGCTGCTCTACTAGGTTGGGTAGGCTCTACTAGAATAAGGTAGCTGTAAAAAACCCTGAAAACAGGGTAAGCCAGGCAGGTTGCTAAAACTACTAAGTAATGTCTATATAGCCATACAGTCAGATAGCACTATGTGATAACTAATGGGTCACTACCTAAAGATAACATTGTGAAGATATTTAGCTTGGAATAAATAATATTACAGATTGATATGCTCCTACCTGACTGAGGTTAGGATTCTATTGTTTAATTATTGAGCTTGATATATATTTAATTATTGCCATCCTACAGGAAATATTTGAAGCCATGGCAGAATTACCTACATACAAGGTATGAATTTTGTCTCATGCAGCTGGGTGGAAAGAAGTATTATACAACATCACAAAAATGTTAAATATAGTGATATCCATAAAACTTCTTGTATACTAATAGCAAATTTCCTCATTCTAACAGCCAATATATGTTAATTAAAACTTAACCCGACATTTCGACTTCTTGCCGAAGTCCTCTTCATGCCGAAGTCCTCTTCATGGGTCAAGTGAAGAAGTCGAAATGTCAGGTTAAGTTTTACATTGGCTGTTAGAACGAGAAAATTTTCTATTATTATAATAATTTCAGCCAAGAATGATTGAAACTTCTTTTATGTATTACTCTTTTACAGGTAGATTTACTACATCCTCTAACAAAGCTAGAAGGAGGAAAATGCTATGATTTGAAAAACTACTATGCTAGGCATTGTGCAATATTAAATGATAAAGTAGCAATATTGACTACTACACAATATCTGGCATCTGATGTTCTTCATATCTCGTCCATTGACCTGAATTCATGGACTATATCTTCATTACCATATAAGTATATGTCTCTTGCTATATACAAATCACAGTTCATGGCAGTGGGTGGAACAAATGTTTCTACATGGATGCCTACAAATGAAGTGTTTACTAGTGATACAGGTCTAGAGTGGTACCCATCACTACCTCCCATGAGCACTAAAAGACGTTCTGCTACTAGCATTAGTACTAGGTCTCCACATGTATTAGTAGTAGCTGGTGGACGAGGTGATAATAGCAAAATCTTAGATGTTGTTGAAGTACTGATGGGACAAAACTGGCATACTGTTGATCCTTTACCTAAACCATGTAGTAGTATGACTGCAACTCTTCACCAAGATGAAGTCATGTTTACAGATAAAGAGACAATCACTATCTTAAAGTGTAAATGTAGTTCGCTGATCTCATCTTGTACTGAGTCCAGTACCACTACTACAGACAATCCGCTGTGGACCATTTTAAAGGCACCTGACAGCTACACTACTACTATCACATATTCCTCACGTCTGGTCAATATAGACGAGCATGGATTTGTTAGAGGTTATTGTAACATGAGCCAGTCTTGGATAGATGTCGGCTGGATACAGACTAAGTCTAATCTTTTTGTCAACAGAATGCTATCAGTAATATTTGGACGACATTTAACAATGATTGTACTTCCCAATGGAGATTTAGTGTTTGTTAAATTCTATGGGGTGTTTAGGGTGAAGGTATCAGGTAAGTAATAATACAGTAATTAACATACAATGAAGATTTTTGTCTAATGTGATCTAAATTAGGTAAAACAATAATTGAACCCTCAATTGTTAAAATCGAATTGTAATTAATATTATTTATTTGATATGTAGTGTCTTCCTATCACTCGGACAACAAATTCATGCCCAATGTCCTGTCTAGACTAGAGGCAGTAATGGGTATTCAGATAGTATCTGTATTGGCAGACAGTTACTCTCAACTTGCTACCTCATCTGGAGTGAGCCTACAGCTAAGAATCCCAGAAGGAGAAGAAAACACAACCAAGTATCATCATGAACAAATTAAGAATCTCATTAACATGTGGTCTAATGGACACAGTCGTCGTCCTGCTACATGGAAACAATTACTGGCTGTTTTGCGAGAATTAGGTTTTATAGAGCTGAGTCAGCAAATTGACGTATTCATGAAAGGTAAGAAGAGACAATAGGAGAATTTGTAGTGTTCAGTTGAATAAAAATACATTGTAAATTTACTTATAAATATACTGTTGAAACAAAATAACCATAGGAAGCAACCATTGCTACTTGGTTGAGCGAAGCGAGCCCCATACAAATAAGTCTCGATTTAGATTTTTATATATTATGTATATGGCCAAGGTTCAAAGAAGTCAATGTGTGTCCACACGTGAACATACATTAGCGAATTTAACATAAAAGACTTTTAAAAAAACAATAACAGCAAAGAGTTATTAAGATAGATCACATTTTGGTTTTACAAACTTCAGTGGTGATGGCCATTCAATGCATGGCTGGTAAAGGGTCTGGCTCATGAGACAGATAGTATACGAAAAGCACATCAGGTTTCAAATGAAGTACAACTACTAAGTAGAAACTACCTGTTGAAGTATAATATTACAAAATTATCGTAGGAAATTATTTCAACTAGCAAGTACCTTGCCACACAGTGGCGCTTAATGTATTACAAAGTAAGAATGCAATAGCACAAGTTATCTTGCTCAGTTATCATTCTGTACTATTGGTTAAAACTATCTCGGCTTTTCTTACCCCCCAGCAGGAGTAATAACTAGTGATGTGCTTGAGCACAAATGGCGAGCGAGCCTAAAGACTATACTATTTTTATTTTATATGAATGATTTTGACTTCTAACACTGAAGCTACTGAAAATAAGGTCCAGTTTTTAAATTTAGCATACAGGGTAAAGGGATTTCAGTGCCATAGTAACAACTCTGTGCAACTGCTTGGAAGGAAAAAAACAACAACAAAACAATACACGTTATTTAAAAGTTTTCTTTGTGATATTCTTTAGCTAAGTAGTGGTTGTAACACACAATGCTTTGACACAACTGGACATGCACCTACACAGACTTACCTTAGCGGTAGTCTAGTGGACAATGTATTTTCAAGTAAATACTGTTGCGCACGGCTTATAACCATGACAAAGAGCACATTGACTTACCACCGCCACTAACTCGAATAGAAATGGAAGTCCCTTAAGTTTTCACGTTTTAAGTGCACCCACAAAAGAATTCAAAACGGTAAACAATTCAATTTCTAGGGTGATACGGGTACTGATCGATAAACCAGAGGATTCTGTTTAGTGCAATTTGGGACGGGGTCGACCACATAACTAACACAAAAATGCGAGGGTCAAAGTACAAAATGACATACGTACGTCCAAACATATATACAAATAAATAAATGAACATCCCCGATTTTCAAATGTGTTACCACTGTAAGTGTCTCGCTCGCTACGCTTGCTCGCCAATCAACTACTTAACAATAGTGTAGTTTTAGGCTCGCTTGCCATTTGTGGTCAAGCACATCACTAGTTATATAGACTAGTGATATGCTTGACCACAAATGGTGAGCGAGCCTAAAACTACACTATTGTCAAATGATTTGATTTTTACTTCTACTAAAAAAGAATTGAGTTTTTTAAATACGTGAGGGCTTTTAATGCCACAATAACTCTCTTACTTTAATTTCCTGAATAGTGATAACTTCTGTAGTATCCAATTTAAGCCATTCTGACTGCCTCAATTACCAGTAACTGGTGAACAAGCTCGCAGCTCTACCAAAATACATAGCCGGAGTTATTTTTTTTGTAATTTAAACTAACAAATATGGAACTACGTACTTACCTCAGCTTCTCCTATGTAATGGTGATTTCCTTTCTTCGTACCAGTGACACTTGACAACAAAAGAGTGGCATTTAGCAGCCGCAAAAAAAGATGAAATTTTATTGAAATTACATTTGGTAAAGGGTTTTCAATGCCACAGTAACCATTCATAGTAACTTTTTGGGACTAGAAAAACAAGCGTTTTGCAGGAATTATCTCATATTTGGAGCCCAAGTTTCAAGTAAGACTTGCTTAATGCTGTAGTATCAGAAGAAAGTGGGGTCAAGCCTAAAAAGCTGTTTTTTTAGGAGAAAAAAGTCCCCACGTGCGTTTAAGTGGCATACTTACTATCCATACACACATAAATATAACATACATATACCCGATTTTGCATTATCCACCCCTAATAGTATCTCGCTCTCTTCGCTCGCTCGATAACAAACATCTCCGATTTTCAATTGTGTTACCCCTGTAAGTGTCTCGTTCGCTCGCCAATTAAAGTAGTAGAAACACTGTACATAAGTTTTATACTAATATTTATGTATCAGTTATCATTTAGCTAATATTAAAATTACTTCAAGTATTATTTAAAGCATGCTTATACATAATAGGTGATGCATTGTACATCCATGCTTATCGTCACTTTATCTCCACAAAAGATGTTCTAGAGATGCTATTCCTCAAGTTTCTCTTTCTCGGTCAGCCACGACGGGGTAAAACTACAGCACGTCGCCGTCTTATGGGAGAGATCATAGATCTGATGTCTGCTGGAGAAGCAGATCAGCCTCATGCCAGCACAGGAGCAGTCGAGTCTGGCCATGACATGATAGTCCAGGGTCATGCAGGCAACACGGCAGTCATTACTGGATGCCAGTGGTTGGCTGTACATAATCTCACTGATGAAGCACATATGTTGTTTCACAACTTAGTGGACAGTGTGCAGTCTCAACCCAGTATAGCTCCAATAGCATCAGCACCAATACGATCACCTCAATCAGCAGCAGGAAGAAGTATCACAGAAGATTTGACTTCAGAGATTCCTCATTTGTCTTCAGAACAATCTGAACCCGGATTTCTACAGAAGTTTATTTCAAAACTTCAATCTTTGAAGCAAAATATTGCACAAAAGCCTAAGGTTAATGATATTCCAGAAATCACTGCTATGTTTAAGACAGTTAGTGATAAATCTAATCTTTGGAAAGAGTTGAGACACACTATCAGAGCATACCTTAGAATGGAAGACACAGGAGGTCAACCTGAACTTATGGACATGCTACCAGCACTCACTGTAGGACCAGGCCTCTATTTGCTGTTCTTTAGCTATGAGTGTGACTTGAAATCACATTTTGATGTGTTGTACCAGAATGCTGCAGGTGAGACTACAGAATTTGAGAAGTCCGATGTCACTTTAGAAGAAATGCTTCTTTCTTCTCTTTCGTGTATCTCTTGCTCCAACTGCTTAGGTCATTCTGTCAGTCAAGACTCAGTTAACAGTGCTGAAATGAAAGAAATCTTGGATTCCTCAAAGTCTGTAGCTTACATAGTAGGCACTCACAAAGACAAGGTTTCAGATGAGTATGTATCTAGCTTTGACAAAGAATTACACAAGGTCATTAGAGATACCAACTTTTTCAAAAATAATGTCGTTCAGTTCTTTTCTGAAGACAAGCTAGTTATCTCCATGGACAACATGGGGGGCGGCAAAGATGAAGTAAGTCATATCCGCAAAATATTGGAGGATGCTATGGAGAGACATTTCAAGAAGCTTAGAATTCCAGCTGTGTGGCTTCTATTTAGTCTGTGTCTTCGCATGAGAGAGGTAAGGACAGCTAGCATGGAGACCTGTTTAGCACTGTCCAGTTGTTTCAATATGACACCCTATGAGACTAAAGTAGCTCTGTGGTTTCTTCATCACCATGCAGGTGTAATAATGTACTTTCCCAATGTAGCTGGTTTAGAAGACCTAGTAATAATTGATATCCAGGTATTGTATGACAGTATCACATCTGTTATTCTCAAAGCCATGAATTTTGGCAGAGTCGGCTTTGCTACAGCTGAGAAGTTCAAAAAGACAGGTCAGTTTTCTTTGCAAGACATTCAGTCAGTTACAAGTATAGTTGCAGGAGATTTCATTCCACCTCTTAAACTGGTAACACTTCTAGAGTATCTCCACATCATAGCTAGAATTATATATTCCAGCTCCACACCATCATCAGTAGCTACAGATGACGTCTACATCATGCCTTGTGTCTTACGCAGTGCCAGTAGAGAGACTCTGGATGCTGTTTCTAAAGACAAGTCTCGTCCATTGTCTATAGCTCCTCTGAGAGTGCGCTTTGTTTGTGGGTTTGTACCTATTGGAGTATTCCCAGCTCTGACAGCTAGCTTCATAGGAAATCACGACTCATTTGAACTTGTACAAACAGGTCTTATGAAAAACAAGGTTCAATTCTTGTATGGTTCTGGCTATGCTCTGATTACGTTACTAGCACGTCCCAAGTCCTATGAGATTGTAATCTCTGAACTTCCTAAAGGCAATTACGAGGCACACGTGTTGTGTACAGAATTAAGGAAGGAGATAGAGGCCACATTTGAGAAGGTCAGTTCTCGCATGAACTACGGCAACTTCATGGACTATCAGTTTGGGTTTGCATGTCCAACTCATCCTGAGGAGGATCATGTGTGTGTAGTAGATAGAAGATGTTCCTCACCACAAGCCATGCTGTGCTTACAAAACTTGGATCACAAAGTACCACAGGAAATGTTGAACTGTCATAAAGTCTGGTTTGGAGAGGTAAGTTATAAGTCTGTATTGCTCATTTTGGCATTTATTAAATTTAACACACTTCAGCCCTTCAATTATTCATCTATGTCACAGACAAATGAACAAGGACCAGAGTTTCACTCAGGTGAGGCATGTGTGATACTTTTTTATACTTATAGCATAATAAATATAAAAATATATCACAAGCATTAAGATGTACTGAGCATTTAAGGTGTTATACATTTATTCTAGATAATTATATGTTATTCATTGGAAAACAATTATGTTTGCATATTTGTTACATTTGCAGAAGATTCAAACCTCTGTTGTGATAGAATTATGGCATTGTTTCGAGAAGAGTTTCCATCCAGCAAAGCTTCTGAATTGGGTACCTACTTGAAAGTTCCTCAAGTAAGGCTTCAAGAATTCAGTCATGATCACGTACGAGATTGTAATAGAGAGATGTTGGCTGTCCTGAACTACTGGCTAGAAAACGGGAAAGACAGATCGTGGAATAATTTAGCAGAAGCAGTGGAACAATGTGGCTATAAAGTTCTATCAGAAAAAATCCTACGCCATTATGCTAGATAGTCTTCTTGTGGAATACTAGTAAGTAAATTTAGTGAGAACAATTCAATATCATCAATTAATTCTACCATTTCACATCAAAAATATTTTTTGCTATTCTTTTTCAATTGAACTTGTTACGTTTTGTAATTTTTTTTATTGCAATTCAAATTGAAAATTCATCAATTTTTTGCACCAAATTTTTTAATGAGAAGTAAAGAAACAAAATAATCCACCCTTCCAAATATTTATTGGCACTTTGGTGTTCCAATGTACAATAATGCACACAACAATGATGAATCTAGTGTATAATAATAGCTACCTGTAACACTGGCGGCACAGTGTACAGGATAACTTCTGTATTGATTAATTAATAATTATTTCTTATAATACTGAGGAACCATCACTCAGTACATGTGTTATCTTATCTGGTTCTTGGAGGAAAGAGAGACGCCATGAGAAAAGAGGTGCTTGCTGCTTTATCTGTTCTTTTTCTTGCACAAGGGTGTTCGGTTTAATTAATGTTCTATGTTGTTGTATAGTTTAACTCACTTCAATATTTTACTTTACTGTGTCTATTTTATGATACTTTGCCGTGTCTATTGAATGACATTTTACTGTGTCTATTGGATGACATTTTACTGTGTCTATTGGATGACACTTTACTGTGTCTATTGTCTATTTGATTACACTTTACCGTGTCTATTGGATGACACTTTACTGTGTCTATTGGATGACACTTTACTGTGTCTATTGAATGACACTTTACTGTGTTTATTGAATGACACTTTACTGTGTCTATTGAATGACACTTTACTGTGTTTATTGGATGACATTTTACTGTGTCTATTGTCTATTTTGATTACACTTTACCGTGTCAATTGAATGATGTCTGTTTAATGATACTTTACAATGTGTCTCTCAGGACACGCTGCCGATTCAATGGAATTTGCTTATTATTATTGATAATACCTCATCACTCTCCAGAAATTTATTGAGATAGTACATCATTGCCTTAATGTTATTTAAATTCGAAGCTATCAATCAATACTTTTTTTTGGCTCTCTAGACTTTAAGCTTGTGTAATTTGTTCAATTAAAAATTTTAAGTGGATGAGAGCTATCAAGCCGACTACCACTTTAAAAAAAAAAATCATTTCCTTTCTAGGTATTTGATGATTGTAATATACAGTATGAGTTAAATGTGACTCCAAGCTTTGAAAACTATTCAGGCATAACTTACCTCAGAATAGCAGTCACAGAAACCCTCAGATAGATTCCCAGAAGCCTTTGACTTTATTGGTAGGTGGGAGTGGGTGGGGCTCAGGGTTTTAACAGAACAAGTCATTGCATATGCACATGTAATTCTAAATTACACACAACTCTGGAGAGAGAGAGTGTGTGTGTGTGTTTGTGTGAGCTTTTCAGAAGTCAGTAGCATCACACCCAGCTTCTTAGATTAAGATGTTATTAGCTGATTAAGATGTTATTAGCTGATAAAAAGAGTGGGGAGGGAGGGAGGTTGAGCAGCTAGTGGGGCTGGTTGAAGAAGAAGGTGGGACTTACGAGGCTGGTGGGAAGATTGGGTATTACTGGTGGTTAGAGAATTGGGTGGGCTGTTGTGATGAGTGGGTGGGGCTGAAAGGAAGAGTGGGTGGGGGATAATGTTGTTTTGGTTAAAACTAAAATTAATTTTAGCTACACCTAGCTAAAACACTTTAGCATACATAGGATGATAATAACTAAAACTAAAACTACAGTCATAGAGTTGATGAATAAAAACTAATAAAAAAAATGTAGCTAACCATTTTTAGTGACATCGCTGAAAGAGGACGAATAAACCAGAGGTAGTCCCAGGAAACAAAACCCTTTACCCAATAGTTTTTTTCATAGCACCTGAGTAAATTGTTTGGCTAAGGCAAACTATTGCACAGCATTCTGTGGTTACTCGACTATCTAGCCTAGCCCCCTCCATTAGCACACGCATGTCAAATAATTCAGTCTCCGTGCTGATTATGCCGTCTGTTCCATAAGTAGAACAGTACTTGGACAAGGTCCATGCTTATCCTGATGAAAAGGATCCCTTACAGTTCTAGGTTGAGATCAGACATATCCAACTTTATAGTCTGTAGCTGTTGACATTCTTTGCATTCCTGGATCATCTGCTCCTATTGAGCGTACTTTTTCTATGGAAGATCTTGCTGCTGCAGGAAGGTGAAACTACCTCTGGCAGAATCTTTGAGGTTATGATTACTAAGAACAAGGCTTATCTGAACTCCTAGTTTAACTCTACATCTACTTGTAAACTATTGTTTCCATGTAATATTTTACCTTTGACTGATATTAGTAAAAAATCTATGAATGGAATTAGAATTAGCTTGCAGGTAAAAATAACTAGACAGCAACAAAGCTTGACTTGATCTTTAGAACTATATAAAAACTAAATTATTACACTCCTGTTAGCATACCCCCCCCCCCCCAAAACCAGCTAACAATATTGTGGAATACAATGAATTCTAAAAAAAAAAACAAACTAAAACTAATATGGAAGTTATTAACAACGTGAAAAACTAAAACAAAAACTACAATTGAAATTAGTACATTGGAAAAACCAAAACTAAAATTAAAATAATAGTCTTTGCTAGTGAAAAACTAATACTAAAATTTATCTTGAAATATTTTTGGTCAAAAAATTATAACTATAACTAAAATGTAATTGTTCAACAAAATTACATTAGTGTGGGCTAGTAGGAGGAGTAGGTGGAGCTAGTGATCAATTTATATATGCAGCTCAAATATTGCTGAATATACAATTTCCATCTCAAAATGGATTACAGGATACAGTAGTATTGAAAATATACAGCATACAGTAATATACATGTATAAAAAACTACAATCATTCAGTAGTTTTCATTAATAACGTGTTTTTTCCCCATTATTACATGTAGCCTATTCAGGTGATTCATGTGTATGATGTAATGAAAGCTGTAATATTTTACGTAGCTAATAACATCATTTTATCCAAATGATGATTCCACTCATATTGAGATAAGATACTCCAATACTTAGCTAAGCACATTTTGACTTTCTGCTAATTGTTCTGGTTCTAGATGAAGTTATGATTGACTTACAATGCCATCTTATTATTCATTATAATAAATACATTTAAATTTTTTTAATTAAAGCTTAGTATGGTAGGTATAGCTTAGTATGGTGTGATTCAGTATTTATATTATAATGGACTTTCAAGTATTGCATATATATATATATATATAGTACTTATAACATGGGTCAGAGTGTGATATGGTGAAATATTTCAAAAGCAAGAGGCAGAGTGAAAATAAAGCCTGAGAGCGAAATATCTAGCCATATCACTCTGACAAGTATAATAAATAAGTGGTTAATTCCATGCTAGATGTAACTCTAGGTGTAAAGTTGGCTGTAAAACTCTCTGTCCCCACACCCCCAGCTGATATTTTAGCAGCTGCTCTAACCCCCCCCCCCCCCCCCACCACCCCCACCCCCCCCCCCCCCCCCCCCACCCCCCCCCCCCCCCACCCCCCCCCCCCCCCACCCCCCCCCCTGGGTAGCCATGAGATAACACTATGTATATATATATATATATATATATATTTATTTATTCCCTCTCAATTCATAAAAATGAAATTTAGCTAAATGCTTATTACTATCCTACAATTATACCACTATGCAATACAATGTATATTATTCCAGAAAGAATGCTAGCATAATCTGACAGAGTGAAATTTACAGTGATTATAATTATGATACATTTGAATGCAGTGATTTTGGTCACATGTGTGGCTACAATTATAGTGTGATTAAGACAAGTGTGAATAGGTAATTGTGATTGTAAATTATGGGTGTGGTCATAGATTAAGTTATTCATTGCTGTTGATAGTATGGATTGAGAGTACGTGGAATAACTATATATAGTTTGATTCATGCTTGATATGGTTAATTCATGGGTTGACGAGTACAAATAAGAATTGTGTGTGCATGATGTGGGTATACTTCAGGTCATGCGAGGTGAATAGCTGTGTAAAGGGCGTGGCTGTGAATAACTATTGTGTGAGCAATCGGATTCTCTGCTGGCAAGAGTGAGACATTCTAATGTTATCTCTGGGAAGTTCACAAGTAAGTAGCTACATTACTTTTTTTGCAAGTAGCTACTTAGCTAGTGGTTAATGTGTAAATTAAATAAACATTATTTTTTTTAGGTATGTTTAGCTCTTTACATAGTTAAGTGGAGTATTATTCACATTGTTTATATGATCACATACTTACCTTAACTCTCACTTCTAGCTCTCTCATACCATCATGTGAATGCTTGCTAATATTATTATACTATATCAGTAGCTAGCTAAATACATGCATAGTGGTTATAGTAGATAATCTAGCAACTAAATCAATTCATTTTGCATCTATTATTTTTTTAGTAATAATAGTTATTAAAAAAATGTTATTATTTTATTTCGTTATAAATCTTAATTGTTAAAAATCTACGTGCCATTATTCATCCTATTTATGGAAGGAAAACTGTGTTTAATCTTCACACAAGTTAAAGCTACCTTCATTATTAGTTGCATTCATAGCCATGTCCAGGAATTCTTATGTCTTTTGACTCTTCAGTGTTGCTAGTTTCATAAAGGTTATCACTAGATTAAGAATAACAAGGTCATTTTGAATTAATACCTCATTAAATCTTGTCGTTTTTGCTTGCCACTGATGCCAAACCACATGAGCTCCTTGGTGCAATTCATTTAGTAGGTCAGTTTTACCCTCGGAGGGCGTGTAGCTACCAGTGGTGAACGCATCTGACATAAAGTTGTAGTTTACTTGACGACACTAATCAAATGAACAGAGGTCTCAGGTCAGGCAGTAACTAAGATTGTAGTCGGTGGCTAAGACCGTCGTTCCTGTGTTGTGCATCATCGGAGGTATTTATTGTAGCTAGCTATGAGGTATGAAATAGAGCTACATAAGTAACTACTCTGTAAGTGTCTGAGTAGTATAGAACCGCCATTACTTTAGCTATATCTATGTATGGCAAATCTTTCTAACATATATACTTAAAAATTACTAGTGTGGGCTGTTAATGCAATTCAGTTTCTTGGGAGGGTATTGTTTGTTATCTCTTAGGTCACAGCAGGGAAATTTCCTGTTTCTCATTCATCTCCCACATACAATTTCACCACAACCTCCACTTATAAACACTGTACAAATCTATATTAATATTTTCACTTTCATTTTTACTCTTTTGAACTTGGAAATACATAGCACAAACTCATTGTTGTGGAGGAAAAAGATGAAAATACCACAATAACACACAAGTATTATATGTTTTCATCATAAAAGCTACTTCTTCCAAATAAATAATCCACCGACTTCCTGAACTGACACAATCACATACATAGCAGACTAGTTAGCACACCCGAAGGAGATCATGTGACCTGCATCTATTGATTTCACAGCGTTTTTATAATTGTAGTAACCATGCTAATTGAAGTTTATAATTTTCCTTGATTTCCTTGATGAGAAGCAGGAAATTTTCCTGCTATGACCCCAACAATATAATATATAGCTATATATATAATATCTCAAGAATGTAGAAGAAACTTTTACTCCTTTTATTTTCTCCCTGCCTGGTGGAAGAGCAATTGTATTAGAAAATATTCCGAGTTCTTGTTTGAAGTGCTTGCCTAACTTTATTTCTGACAGGTACTTTTTTAAAATTAGGAAAAATTAATCCATTAAAAAAGTTTATGCAGGCAAACCCCTTTCTGCTATTATGTGATCTTGACATGGGTCTTGAAATATACAACATAATGTCTTAGCTTGTATTAGTATATGTAGTAACAATATGGTATATTTAGAAGATATTAAACAGATTATATATATAAATATATATAAGTATATTCATAGCTTCAATACTTGCTCCGAATTATATTGTATTATTTTGATTGATTCATAAGGTGAAACTTTTATCAGCAGACCATAAAAGATGATGTCATAATAAATATAAATTTGTATTCATTTTGTGTTTTGTTAAAATATGGCCAGCCTGAGGAGAGTGTCTAAAGCCATGGCAGACCAACCCACAGACAAGGTAGAGTTGTTACAATTAGCAAGTATTCCACCACACCAGTGGTGCTTGATGTATTAACTTATGCAATAAACTCCTCTACCACTTGGTTCTTCTCTCCACTGTAGTCATAGACTACAGTTACCAAATGGGCTCAGTTTTGCGTGAATAAACACACACCATCGTTGTTACTGACAGAAATACATATTATTATTTAAATAGCTACTACAGTAGTACTCTATAGCAGAAGTGTAAGAGAGTGAGTGCTCCAATTTATATTTAAAACAAATTGGTTATATTTCAATGGATCAATCCATGTGATTACTTTTATGTATGGTTCTTTTTGCAGGTAGACTTACTTCATCCTCTGACAAAACTGCAAATGGAAAAATGCTATGGTATTAAGCATGACTGCATTTCTCGGCATTGTGCGATACTAAATGATAAAGTAGCAATAATGACTTCTCATCATTATGCATTGTCTAGTGATGTTGTTCATATCTCCTGTGTTGATTTGAAGTCATGGAAAACTGCTACATTACCATATAGCAGTATGTCTCTCACAACATACAGGTCCCAGTTTGTGGCAGTGGGTGGATGGGATATCTCTAGTGGAAAAATCACCAATCAATTGTTTACTAGTGATACAGGACTAGAGTGGCAGCCATCACTGCCTCCCATGAGAACTAAACGATGTGATGTTTCCTGTATTAGTACTAGATCTCCACATGTACTAGTAGTAGCTGGAGGGCTTGGTTATAATGCTGTTACCTTAGATATAGTGGAATTACTGTTAGAAGAACGGTGGCATACTGTAGATCCATTACCTAAACCATGTTGTGGTATGACTGCAACACTCCACCAAGATGAAGTGGTATTTACAGATAGGAAATCAGCCACTATATTTAAGTGCGACTGTACCTCACTCATCTCATCCTGCACAGAGTCCAGTACCACCACTGAAGACACTCCACTGTGGACACTCTTAGTGGCACCTGATAAATACACTACTACTATCTCGTATTCCTCACGTCTAGTCGGTATACATCGTTATGGTATTGTTAGGGGGTATTGCAATATTAACCAGTCCTGGATAACAGTTGCTAGGTTCAATGGTGTTTATATACGTAGAGCAGCTGTGCTGCCTACTGGAGATCTGGTCATAGCTAATGCAAATGGAATGTACAGAGTGAAGGTATCAGGTGAGTAATGAATTATTATGCAAATGATAAGCGATGATACAATTTCAAAATATTTAGTCGTCACTATAACATGTTTATTGTTTAGTGTCTTCCTATCACCCAGACAACAAGTTCATGTCTAATGTCCTGTTCAGACTAGAGGCAGTAATGGGTATTCAGATAGTATCTGTATTGGCCAGCAGTTACATCTCCAAATTAACATCATCTGTAGTGAGTGAACTACAGCAAGAATTTGATGACGAAGGAAAAAATATAGCATTTCCTAACCCACTTATTGATCCTATCCGCTATGTAGAGGAAGTAATTGCCCAGTGGTCTAGAGGACATAGTGATCGTCTTCCAACATGGAGACAGTTATTTTTAGTATTACAAGATATTGGAGTTCCAGAATTGAGTCAGCAAATGGAGGCTTTCATGAAAGGTAAAAATATCTGCAACTGAAGATATTTGGGGGCAAATAACGAAAACATGAACTGAGTAACTAGAACTTAATGGAAGGGATCTATTTTCAAAGAGGGATAATATGTAGGAGAAATGACTATACATAAGATAACGAGACAAAATTAAGTCAGAGTTTCAAGAAAAGAGTCAGAAAGGGATTTTTTTTTGTTACAGTGATATACTAGACAAAGTGACTTGAACTTAGTTTGAGACTTAGATTAGATACACTGAGTGGACAATATAAAATATACTTGTCCACTCAGTGTAAGTCTTTAATATAAGTCTTTCAGCTTCTTATTACAGCCATGAATTAAGTGGAGTGGATATTAATTGATGATGACTTATTATTGTTTTTGTTTATTGTTTAATACTAAGTAGCTTTGAAATGATGCTTTTCTTGTGATGTAAGCTATATTGTGCACTGTAGACTCTCGGATTGTTTAATGATAATTATTTTTAATAACCCAGTGTTTCCTGTATGTAAACTCGCTTGGTAATCTGCAGTATGCTAAGAACACGGCTTGATCTCTGACAAATGTTTAATTGAGTCAACCACTTTAAGTAATGTGCATGTCCATAAATCTTCTCAAATTTGAATATTCTAGCTTGGCCTAGTTCAATATATTACCGTTTTTCATGTCACAGTTACGAATAACAGTTTATTCAACTAAGCATTTAAATAAATAAGCCACATAATCAACCTGGAGAATGAAACTGGTACTTAATATTTGTGATATTTAATGTAATTTTGCCAATGACTAGAAACTTTTTTTATACAATTATATATTTATATAATAGTACTACCATAACAATATCTTCTAGTAATAATTTATTTCTTTACAGGTGATGCACCGTACATTCATGCTTATCGCCACTTCATTTCCACTAAAGATGTCCTAGAGATGCTATTCCTCAAGTTTCTCTTTCTTGGTCAGCCACGACGAGGTAAAACTACAGCACGTCGTCGTCTTATGGGAGAGATCATAGATCTGATGTCTGCTGGAGAAGCAGATCAGCCTCATGCCAGCACAGGTGCAGTTGAGTCTGGCCATGACATGATAGTCCAGGGTCATGCAGGCAACACTGCAGTCATTACTGGACGCCAGTGGTCAGCACACAATCTCACTGATGAAGCACGTATGTTGTTCCACAACTTTGTAGACTGCATGCAGTCACAACCCACTATAGTGGAGCAAAGTCCAACTTCAGGAAGTCAGCCTAAAAATACAGTAGCTGTTAATACTGCCACTGAAGTTCAGGCCAGAGCAGTTGTTAATTCATCTCAAAAAGAACCAGAGCCAGGACTTGTGCAAAAGTTGTTCTCCAAATTCAAATCACTCATGTCAAGTTCAAAAAAGCCAAATGATATTCCTGAAATTAGATCTCTCTTTAAGGAGTTAGTGAGAATTCTGAGCTTTGGAAAGAGGTAAAGCAATCATTTAGAGCATTCATTAGAATGGAAGACACTGGAGGTCAGCCTGAGCTCATGGACATGCTACCAGCACTCACTGTAGGACCAGGTCTCTATTTGCTGTTCTTTAGCTATGAATGTGACTTGAAAAAACATTTTGATGTGTTCTATCAAAATGCTGCAGGTGAGACTACAGAACTTGAGAAGTCCACTGTTACTTTAGAAGAAATGCTTCTTTCTTCTCTTTCTAGTATCTCTTGCTCCACCTGCTTAGGTCATACTATTAGTCCAGATCAAGCTAATAGCACTGAGATGAAAGATATTTTAGATTCCTCAAAGTCTGTAGCTTACATAGTAGGCACTCACAAAGACAAGGTCTCAGAGGAATATGTATCTAGCTTTGACAAAAAATTATAAAAGGTCATTCGAGATACAGACTTTTTCCAAAGTGATTTAGTTCAATTTTTTTTCTGAAGACAAGCTAATTATCTCCATGGACAACATGGGGGGAGGCAAAGATGAAGTAAGTCAAATTCGCAAGATATTGGAGGATGCAATGGAGAAGCACTTCAAGAATCTTAAAATTCCAGCTGTGTGGCTTCTGTTTAGTCTGTGTCTTCGTATGAGACCTGCTTGTCACTGTCCAGTTCTTTCAATATGACACCCTATGAGACTAAAGCAGCTCTGTGGTTTCTTCATCACCTTGCAGGTGTAATGATGTACTTCCCCTATGTAGCTGGTTTAGAAGACCTAGTCATCATAGACATCCAGGTAGTGTATGAAAGTGTTACATCTGTTATTCTCAAAGCAATGAGTTCTAGCAGCGTAGGACTTGCAACAGCAGAGAAATTCAGAAAAACAGTTCAGTTTTCTTTGCAAGATCTTTTGTCAGCTACTACAGTTTCAGAAGATCTTATTCCGCCTCAAAAACAGGTAACACTTCTAGAGTATCTCCACATTATAGCTAGAATTATATATTCCAGCTCCACACCATCATCAGTAGCTACAGATGACGTGTACATCATGCCTTGTGTCTTACGCAGTGCCAGTAGAGATACTCTGGATGCTGTTTCTAAAGACAAGTCTCGTCCATTGTCTATAGCTCCTCTGAGAGTGCGCTTTGTTTGTGGGTTTGTACCTATTGGAGTGTTCCCAGCTCTGACAGCTAGCTTCATAGGAAATCACGAATCGTTTGAACTTGTACAAACAGGTCTTATGAAAAACAAGGTTCAATTCTTATATGGTTCTGGCTATGTTCTGATTACATTACTAGCACGTCCCAAATCTTACGAGATTGTAATCTCAGAACTTCCTAAAGGCAAATACGAGGCACACGTGTTGTGTGCAGAATTAAGGAAGGAGATAGAGGCCACATTTGAGAAGGTCAGTTCTCGCATGAACTACGGCAACTTCATGGACTATCAGTTTGGCTTCGCATGTCCAACTCATCCTGAGGAGGATCATGTGTGTGTAGTAGATCGAAGATGTTCCTCACCACAAGCTATGCTGTGCTTACAAAACTTGGATCACAAAGTACCACAGGAAATGTTGAACTGTCATAAAGTCTGGTTTGGAGAGGTAAGTTATAAGTCTGTCTTGCTCATTACAGCATTAATTAAATTTAACACACTTCAGCCCTTCAATTATTCATCTATGTCACAGACAAATGAACAAGGACCAGAGTTTCACTCAGGTGAGGCATGTGTGGTATATTTTGATACTTATAGCATAATAACTATAAAAAATATATTACAAGCATTAAAGTGCACTGAATGTTTAAGGTGTCATGTATTTATTCTAGATAATGTTATTCATTGAAAAACAATAACGTTTGTTTATTTGTTACATGTGCAGAAAATTCAGACCTCTGTTGTGATATAATTATGGCATTGTTTCGAGAAGAGTTTCCATCCAGCAAAGCTTCTGAATTGGGTACTTACTTGGAAGTTCCTCAAGTAAGGCTTCAAGAATTCAGTCACGATCACGTACGAGATTGTAATAGAGAGATGTTGGCTGTCCTGAACTATTGGCTAGAAAACAGTACAGACAGATCATGGAAGAAGTTAGCAGAAGCAGTGGAATACTGTGGCTGTAAAGTTCTATCAGAAAAAATTCTACGTCGTTATACTAAGTAGTCTTGTGGAATACTAGTAAGTAAATTTAATGAGAATAATTCACTATCATCAATTAATTCTACAATTTAATGTATAAATTATCTATTTTTTGGTTAGATTGGAACCTATCTTCACTGAATCTCTTTTTCAAGTGAACTTGTTTCATTTGTAATTCATTTATTGCAATTCAAAATTAAAATTGATCAATTTTTTTGCAACAAAATTTTTTTTAATGAAAAGTATAATTTTGTGATAATTATAGCTAATTAAGATATGAAATAATCCACCCTTCCAATCATTTATTGGCACTTTGGTGCACCAAGGTATATACAGTAATGCACACAACACTGATTGGTCTAGTTTATAATAATGGCTACCTGTAACACTGGCGGCACTACACTGGAGTGTGTGTGTGTGTGTGTGTGTGTGTGTGAGCTTTTCAGAAGTCGGTAGCATCACATCCAGCTTTTTAGATTAAGACGCTATTAGCTGATAAAAAGAGTGGGTCGGGAGGGAGGTTGAGCAGCAAGTGGGGCTGGTTGAAGAAGAAGGAGGGACTTACGAGGCTGGTGGGAAAATTGGGTATTACTGGTTAGAGAATTGGGTGGGCTGTTGTGATGAGTGGGTGGGGCTGAAAGAAAGAGTGGGTGGGGGTTGTGGGAGAAATGGGTGGGGGATAATATTGTTTTGGTTAACTAAAACTATAATTAATTTGGTTACACCTAGCTAGAACAATTTATTATACATAGGATGATAATACTAAAACTATAAACTACAGTCATAGATCAGCTGATGAATAATAATTAAATTTTTTAAAATAATAGCTAACCATTTTTAGTGACATCGCTGAAAGAGGACGGAATAAACCAGTGGTAGTCCCAGGAAGCAAAACCCTTTACCCAATAGTTTTTTCAAGCACCTGAGCAAATTGTTTGGCTAAGGCAAACTGTTGGACAGCATTCTGTGGTTACTCGACTATCTAGCCTAGCCCCCTCCATTAGCACATGCATGTCAAATCATTCAGTCTCCGTGCTGATTATGCCGTCTGTTCCATAAGTAGAACAGTACTTGGACAAGGTTTATGCTTATCCTGATGAAAAGGATCCCTTACAGTTCTAGGTTGAGATCAGACATACCCAACTTTATGATCTGTAGCTGTTGACATTCTTTGCATTCCTGGATCATCTGCTCCTATTGAGCGTACTTTTTCTATAGAACATCTTGCTGCTGCAGGAAGGCGAAACTACCTCTCTGGCAGAATCTTTGAGGTTGAAGTTATGATTACTAAGAACAAGGCTTATCTGTACTCCTAGTTTAACTCTACATCTACTTGTTTCCATGTAATATTTTACCTTTCACTGAAATTAAAAGATTTTACTAAATAATCTATGAATGGAATTAGAATTAGCTTGCAGGTAAAAATAGGCTCTAAAACTAAAATTAAAGTGTAGCTGTACAAAAAATAAAGACAGCAACAAAGCTTGACTTGATTTTTAGAACTATATAAAAACTAAATTATTACACTCCTGTTAGAAAACCTCCCAAAAAACCAGCTAACAATATTGTGGAATACAAAATCTTCATTCAAAAATTGAATTAAAAAATGAATTCTAAAAAAAACACAACTAAAACTAATATGGAAGTTATTAAATGTAAAAACTAAAACTAAAACTGCAATTGAAGTTAGTACATTGAAAAAACCAAAACTAAAATTAAAATAGTAGTCTTTGCTAGTGAAAAACTAAGACTAAAATTTATCTTGAAATATTTTTGGTAAAAAAAATATAACTATAACTAAAATGTAAATGTTCAACTAAATTACACTAGTGTGGGCTAGTAGGAGGAGTAGGTGGAGCTAATGATCAATTTATATATGCAGCTCAAAAATTGCTGAAGATACAATTTCCATTTCAAAATGGATTACAGGATATTGAAAATATACAGCATACAGTAATATACATGTATAAAAAAACTACAATCATCCAGTAGTTTTCATTAATAATGTGTTTTTTTTTTCTTCCATGTAGCCTATTCAGGTGATTCATGTGTATGATGTAATGAAAGCTATAATATTTTACGTAGGTAATAACATCATTTTATCCAAATGATGATTCCACTCATATTGAGATAAGATGCTCCAATACTTAGCTAATGCACATTTTGACTTTCTGCTAATGGTTCTGGTTCTAGTTGAAGTTATGATTGACTTACAATGCCATCTTATTATTCATTATAATAAATACATTTATAATTTTTTAATTAAAAACTTTGTACGGTATAGCTAGCTTAGTATGGTGTGATTCAGTATTTATATATATATTATAGTGGACTTTCAAGTATTGCATATAATATATATAATAGTACTTATTACATGGGTCAGAGTGTGATATGGTGAAATGTTTCAAGAGCAGGCTAATTCATTGTCAAGAGCAAGAGTCGAGTGAAAATAAAACCTGAGAGTGAAATATCTAGCCATATCACTCTGACAAGTGTAATAAGTGGTTTATTCCATGCTAGATATCTTCACTGAAGTAATTCCTCAGAAATAACTCCAGGTGTAAAGTTGGCTGTAAAACTCTCTGGGGCTCCCTACACCCCCAGCTGATATTTTAGCAGCTGCTCCACTAGAGTAAGGTAGCTGTAAAAACCCTGAAAACTGGTAAGCCAGGCTGGTTGCTATAACTACTAGGGTAATGAGCTTGAGCAATACAGCCATGAGATAACACTATGTGATAACTTGAGTCTCACTACCTAAAGATAACATTGTGAAGATATCTAGCTTGGAATAAATATATATATATATAATACTTATAGCACGAGTCAGAGTACAATATGGGAAAATATTTTACGAGCACGCAAAATATTTTCACGAGCCAAAGGCGAGTGAAAATGTGGCGTGAGAGTAAAATATCATTCCCATATTGTACGACGAGTGTGAGAAGTGATTTATTGCTTCTTTGAAATTTTTCTCAACCGGTTACAATACAATTTTCATTGATTTTACTCGCTACGCGCGCGCTACAAGTAGCGTACAATATAAACCGTACCATATGGGAGAATACAGAACGCTCGCGTGATGCGGAAATATTCAAGTAAAAATATCAAAGCTGCAATAAATACAAATACATAATATATATTATATATAATGTATATATATATATATATATATATATATTGCAGCTTTGATATTTTTACTTGAATATTTCCGCATCACGCGAGCGTTCTGTATTCTCCCATATTGTACGGTTTATATTGTACGCTCCTTGTAGCGCGCGCGTAGCGAGTAAATTCAATGAAAATTGTATTGTAACCGGTTGAGAAAAATTTCAAAGAAGCAATAAATCACTTATCACACTCGTCGTACAATATGGGAATGATATTTTACTCTCACGCACATTTTCACTCGCCTTTGGCTCGTGAAATATTTTGCAGTTGCTCGTAAAATATTTTCCCATTATGTTCCTATGACTCGTGAAATATATTCATACTTTAGCACGAGTCAGAGTACATATGGGAAATATTTACGAGCAAGCAAAATATTTTCACGAGCCAAAGGCGAGTGAAATGTGGCTGTTGAGAGTAAAATATCATTCCCATAGGTACGACGAGTGTTATAAGTGATTTTATGCTTCTTTGAAATTTTTCTCAACCGGTACAATACAATTTTCATTTGATTTTACTCGCTAGCGCGCGCTACAAGTAGCGTACAATATAAACCGTACAATATGGGAGAATACAGAACGCTCGCGTGATGCGGAAATATTCAAGTAAAAATATCAAAGCTGCAATAAATATATATATAATATATAATATATAATATATATTTAATATATATATATAATATATATATATTCCCTCTCAATTCATAAAAATGAAATTTAGCTAAATGCTTATATTATCCTAGAATTATACCACTATGCAATACAATGTATATTATTCCAGAAAGAATGCTGGAATAATCTGACAGAAATTTACAGTGATTATAATTATGATACATTTGAATGCAGTGATTTTGGTCACATGTGTGGCTACAATTATAGCGTGATTAAGACAAGTGTGAATAGGTAATTGTGGTTATAAATGATGGGTGTGGTTATAGATTAAGTTATTCATTGTTGCTGATAGTATGGATTGAGAGTACGTGGAATAACTATATATAGTTTGATTCATGCTTGATATGGTTAGTTCATGGGCTGATGAATACAAGTAAGAGTTGTGTGTGCATGATGTGGGTATACATCAGGTCATGTGAGGTGAATAGCTATGTGAGGGCGTGGCTGTGTTATGACTATTGTGTGAGCAATCGGATTCTCTGTTGGCAACAGTAAGACATTCTAATGTTATCTCTAAGAAGTTCACAAGTAAGTAGCTTCATTATGGATAGCTACTTAGCAGTTTATGTATAAATTAAATAAACATTATTTTTTGAAGTCTGTTTAGCTCTGTAATTAGCTCAGTAGAGTATTGTCACATTGTTTATATGATCATATACTTACCTTAACTCTCACCTCTACCTCTCTCTTACTATGAATGCTTGCTAATATTTTTTATAATGTAGCTACCAGTAGCCAAGTACAGTATAGTTATAATACAACTCCGGCCACTAAATGAATTCATTTTGCTGTTTTTATTTTTTTAGATTGGTAATACCTAGATACTAGCAAAATGCTATTAGCTATTGCAGTGCATTACAATTTTCGATACAAAAATTAATATGGCACAATTCTTACCTTTCACAGAAAGGCTGGCTAACAGTATCTTGTTCAATCTTCACACAAGCCAAGTTACTGTAACTATCAGTTGGACTCATAACTCTGTCAGGAATAGAGTAGAAATTGTAAGTTGCTACTGTACACAATCTTGTTGTTTTTGCCCACAGCAAATGCCAAATAGTATTGTACACATTTTTGATGCTCCGAGTTACTATCTTGCTTGTATTTTTTAACCATTACTCGCACATCATGGGTAAGAGTTGTACTTTGAAATGAAGTTTCTATATCACAAAGACAAGTTATCATGCTAGCCTGGTCACTAGTACACTGAAGAGCTGGGGAGGACGATCGATAACAAGATTCAGGCAGGCATTCGAGCTCACACATCAATTGGAGGCTGAGGAGTCAGCAAACATAGCAGTTCATCCAGCAGCCCACCCATGCAGGGCACCCACAGCCAGGAGTAGGAACTTATCTGGGGGCAGCACCTGCTACTTGCAGCATAGCAGCATCACTCTCGACTTCAACTACCCCCTCATCACAGACTACAATACTACCGGTTCTCGCAGCAAGTGAAATCTCGTCCACTCCACGTTTAGGATCATGGGATCGTAGTGCAACAGGGAGCACTCTGTTCATCGCTAGCAGCAGGTATGGAATCTTATTATGGTAGTATGCCCCCACCAGCAGCTATTGCCAGCGTGCCATCGTTTATGCTTCCACGCCTACATAGGGGTGGTAATTCAGCAACAGCCAGACAGGGCTTATGACTAGCTAGCGTATGCATCGACAATAGTGCATGCGGCCAGAAAGTATAAGGGTGATGGCTGGGCAACTTATGATCGCAACTTTCGCAAGCGAGCGGCAGCGCATCCAAGGGAGAAATGGGGTGAGCTTAACACTCCTTTGTGGACACTAGCATTCTGCAATGCGGAGCCGAAAGAGCACTGTAACCTATGCTTTAGCCTAGACCATACCACTACAGCCTGCGAGGACTACGAGGCTACTGAGGAATTCCAGTCGCAATCAAGGCAGGCCTCATGAGCAGGGAGACCAAAAGACAGAGCTTCTAAGGGAGAAGACCCATATCAACCGTTGGTAAGGCTGTGGGAAGTGTTAAGTGCTATCAACCACGAAAATCTACCACCCTCACCTGGCTCCGCATGCATCTCGCAAGCATAACCACCGCTTGATATATTAGTGCGCAAAGCGGGGCAAAAATCTCGAGAGTCCCTAACCTCAGTAGCCTTACTGGTGGGTTAGCTTTGACCACGTTGTTGTTACAACCAGCTTCAACAGCAAACTATAATCATGCCTTCCAGGAAAAGGAAGAGGGCTATAAGTGCAGCCACAGAAATGAGGAAAATGAAATGTGCTTTGAGAAATAAGTAAATAAATATAATATTAAAAAAATATATACATACATAATATATATATTATATTGTATAGACATAGGATTGGAGCAAGTCCCAGCAATAGGTGGGGCTTCCACTGATACTCTTGATGATCCTTCCTTTACTGGTCATGATGTCACGCCCTCTCTTCGGCAGGAGTCATCATCAGAAGTGCTCCCTGATTCACCTTCTCAAGATTTAGTGTCCACTCTGCTCCACCATGTGAATCACACCCTCTAGCATATTTTAATCCATCTCAAGTTCTAAATGATCTCACTACCTAGTCACATGATGACCACAATTCTCCTCCTGTCTCTTCTCATCCAGTTGTGAGTTCCACTGAAGTTTCCCCAGCTCCGCAGGAAGCACTTCAAAAGTTAGTTGAGAAGCTTTCAGCTATCGCTCAACAGAATGGTTTGGTGTTCGATGTGTCCAGTCTCCCTCAGTTTGTGAATAATTCAGCCATACGACTCCAGATTTCTGGACCAGGGTTGGATTGAGCTATGGAGACTTGGAACTGCTCAAATCTGAATGCAAGGACTGAGAAGAATTTGTACAAATTCTGAAGGATAGAGGAATTAACAGCAAACCCCTCCAGGAGAAGCTGTCCAAGCACTTCAAATACAGCCAAAGAAAATGAGTCCTTTTTTTCCAACCCGGCTCTTTTCAGAGCCACTACCTCACAGAAGGTTTCACCTAAAATATTCGCACACATAATCAGTGGGCTATTTCTTCAAATCCTTACACTAGCTAATTCGCTTACCTGTGCGTCGGTAAGGCAGACGTGCTAGTATCGCCTGAACGGGGTACTGTATAAATCCACTGCAGGACCCCTCCCAGCTTAGTATCGAAATCTAACAAGCTGGGTGCTTCTTCAACAGCACCGTAGGTGATTCTTTAACAGCACCCTAGCCGTTCTTCTCACTAAAAAGCAGCTGAAGCGGAGCGCACCTTTGGTGGGCGGGGCGCAAAATGCAATATCCGGGCCGGGGTGGGGGGCGTTATAGTTTTACGCGCACTTCGTTTTGACCCAGCCGCAGTTCGCGACCGCCTGCAAAGAGGGTGAATTTGCGACAAGTATTTTTGAGCTATAAGGGGTCACGGGATGCAGTCTAAACTTGGAACAGTAATTCGGTGACGTAAGGTGAACAGGCCTACGTTTAGATTTTCTTGATAGCGTGCCAGGAAGCAAAGTTGACCTTAGTGGTCGGATATTTAGAAAAGTAAAGTTGCTATAGCTAAAAACTAAACGTAGGAAGCGGGAACATAACGGAAGGAAGCCGTAGAGTCTTGAATCGGCAGAAAAGCTTGGACGGTTGCGGAGAAACAACACGAAATGTCCGAAGAAGTAAATCACTCCTAACTGGGCTTACGAAGATGCAAATGGTCTGAATTTTGGTGTGCAGAGAGACCTTATCACCCTAAATAAATTCAGCATGTTAAAGAATTGCCACCGTTGCTTGAAGTTGTTTTTTTTTTCAGCATCAATTTTTAAGGAAAATGCGTGGGCCGGATGGGTCTCCACCCTTAACACAGCCCATCTCTTCAAAAGCAAAGAAAGGCAGTGAATCTTCTAATCACCTACGAAAGATCAGACGTTTCTATTGTCTCTGTGTTATATTATTTTCCACCAACAGTCAGTGTTCATTTCCATTGCACACATTAATCACAGGTGTCATTGAAACTTGTGGTGGATCAGCTAGACTACAAAAATTATTGAATCGATTAGGGGCTTGTGCTAGTATTGATACACATGCAAGGTATGTTCAGTATAGAGTTCAAAAAATAAAAGAAGAGGGGGCCTATGGCTTCCTACCCATTAAACTCATTTATGCTAATATCAGCTGAATCAGCATTCCATCCTACAAGTTATTTTAACATCATTGCACAGACGGGATTCCAGATGCAGTAATTATGGAAGGAATGTTTCTGATTAACATAAAACCTTGGATTACCCACTATAATTTAGGGGACTATGCGGAGTTTTTACTCAAACAGCATATATATCCATTTTATAGAGGTGGCTCTAGTGAAGTGCATGTGGTTTTTGATGACCCAAACTGTCAAGGTAGGAGTCCTAAATTTTTTGAAAGGCAACGCAGAAGCAAGACCAATCCAGTACCTGAAAACCACCTCTGTAGAGATTTTTCTGCAGATATGGCAATACCATTGAAGTGGAGAGAAAATGTTCTTAATTGTCGTAAGTGTAAACGAAATCTTGTTTGCTTTATCTCTACTTTTTGAAAATAATACATTCTTTACATGCTGGCCAAAAATTTGTCACTTCTGGAGGACTTGATGGTGAATTGCAGAACAAAGCTATGTTTGTATGTATGAACACTTCACCAAAGAGAGACAATTCATTAGAATGTAGTAATGCAGAAGAGGCTGATACAAGGATATGGCTACACACAGTAAATTCTGCAGGTACTAAAAAGTTAGTATTAAGCCCAGATACTGATGTATACTATATAGGTCTGCCCATTGTAGCTGCCAGTAACATTGATGTGCTAGTACGGCTTAGTAAGTTTAACTCAGTGGAACATAGAGTTTTGGATATGCAGGCTACAATCAATGCTTTTAACAATGACCAAGACCTTGCAACTATTCCTTCACTTTCCTTACCATCTGTGATACAAGCACTCTTTGTGTGCACTGGATGTGACTTCATTTCTTTCTTTAATGGATTGGGTAAGGCATCTTTTTTGGCAACTCTCCTTGAGTACTCAGAGTTTATCTGTGGAAACAATGAGCAGTATCCAGGAACTCTTGCAAATCCCAACTCAGACGAAAGGTTTTCTTTTTATAGACTGATAGGATGCGTGTACTTTAGAAAACTCAGAGCTGTATTTTTACCTGCCTATCCCACCCCTATTGCCCTATATAACTCATGAACCAATTGCCTCAGGAGCATCACAATGCTTGGATTGACATGATGGAGAGAAAGAATTTGGAGCAGGATTACATATGAAGAAGATATGATTCCTTCTGTGGGAGCTATTGCAAGGCATTGGCAAAGATCCTGCTAGGTTTTGAACATATGGAAGCAAGCTGACTCGAATCACATAGTCTATCCACCACTGGAAGGAAATGGATGGAAGCAGCCTGATGCTGACACTCTTGTGATGGACTGGGATAGTGAAGACCATCTCAGTGATGTCAGAACTAGAGTAGCACTCCTACAAAAGGGATGTGGGTCAAAACTGGATGCCTCAATCATCGCTGCAAGTAAGAAAAACAATAGTAATTGTGGTCCTGGATGTAAATGTCAAGTGGAAATGAAAGTGGAGATGATATGCCAGAAAACGGTAGCAATACGGATGATGAGGGCAATTCTGATTTAGATTATGAAGTTAATGAACTGATGTACAATGTTTCTACTGATATGGTGATGAAAGTGAAACTATATTTAGTTCTAACTGCTAATTTCACACTTGTATCATTTATGTTTTTACAATGATTTTAAACGTCCTATTTAGCAATGCACAATTCAGAATGTATGCATGGGAACAAAATTATTAAGATTTTTTAAGTTATACTAGACCTATATAGTTGCTTTCATATTGACCATTTTCGGAAACAATGTTGGGAACTGCTTTTTGACCGCCTTCCGCAGAGGTCATTCGCCATGTTCTATAATAAACCATTCCACTTAATACCATTGACAAATCTTTTCAGGGACTTATATGCCTATCACTATGAACTCATGGCATTCTTTTCTTTTGGTCTGGAGTTCTGCAACGAGAGAAGAAAGGGTGAGAGACCGTTAAAAATTAGCACAGAATCTTCCGTCTTCACCGAGCATCCAGCCAAATGATAGTAATCGCTAATGCTAGTACGAAAATCTATGACTTCCGGTCACGGTGGCGATTGGACTGCTTACCTCAACAGTTTTCCCGTTCTGAAGCAAACCGAAAAACAAATTATTTTTAATGCACAAAGGAGCGCCCGCGCGCTTCCTATAAAAAGGGGCGACAACTTCGCTCGGGAAGAAAAATCGGGGGAAACTAGTTAATTGCAGGCAGTATAGCTAACTCTATCTTTATAGCTATGGGTATTAAGGGTTTATATAGCCTCTTCAAAGAAATGCTCTGTGGCCCTCCCGCTACTATCAGAGGAAATCTTTTAGTTGATGGCTACAGTGTACTACATGAACTATATTCCAAATACAAAATAGAATGGGCCACTGGAGGTTGCTATGTTGACCAAGTGAGAGCTACCCAGGAGTACTATGGAGCTCTGGTCAGATCTGGAGTAAAGCCTATTGTGGTATTAGATGGAGGAGGAACACAAACCAGTATTGATGATGCTGTACACAGCAGAAATAGAGAAATCAATGGCCTCTGTGGATATCTGAGAAAACAACATGAGAATACGGATAAAGAGTGCAAAGAATATTCATCTCATCTCCTTCCTATTTTGTCCAGGCATGTGTATCTCTCTTCTCTGAAAAATATAAAGGGTGTCCAAGTGTTAGTAGCAGATGGGAAAGCTTTTGAAATGGTTGTTCAATTAGCCAACAGTTATAAATGCCCTGTTCTAACAAACAACAGCAACTTCTGTGTGAGTGGAGTCAAGGCAGGAGTTATCTTCACTTTTAATTTATGTCTCAGTGATGTGACTGCTCCGATATTTGAGCAGTCCAAGCTTGTCTCTCTCCTCAATCTCCCCAATCCAGATCTCTTATTTGCCATAGTGGCCATTATGGGTGATGGAAATGACACCACAGTTCCTTACTTGTACCACGGTGGGATAAGAGTGGATATAGAGAGAGTCTGTAAGAGACAGGGTATAAATATCAAGGACAGACATCGATATTTCAACATAGTAGATTACATGCGTGTCCACAAGTGCAAGTCCTTTGGCAACTTTGAAAAGAATATTGGTACATTTAACTTTGGTTACAACCAGAAAGAAGAGCTGGCTAAAAACTGTCGCAATGCATTCGAGACGTACAACATTTTGGGGATGGAAAGAACCGAGGATATTATAGCCCACACTACACTGCAGTGCCATGCCTCCCACGGTGGTTTTCATTCAGTGGTGCAATTACACAGGAATGGTAACTATCCCATAACCGTATTGGACGCCATATGTGTAGGAAAATGTCTACTCGACTCAGATGTAGGAGATGCTGAGCAGCTTCCAGTGCCTTTCTTGGGACAGCAAGTTCGGCAGATAATTTATGGGCTGGCTACGCCATTTATGAACCGGAGTTTCAGGACAAGCATTAGTGAGTATTGCCGGAGCGAGAAGCCCAGAGATGCAGCAAAGCCATGGGAATATGAACCATTTATAGTAAAGCCCTTTGGGAGATATAAAGAACTTGCAGCAGACCTCATCTTTGAAATGAAACCAGAAGAAAGACAAAAAGCAGCTAGAAAAGAAATTTTAGATGTGTTAAAATCGCCTAGGGACATACTCCAGATTCTTAATAAGCCTACTGACAAAGTGTACTTGCTTGGTATCATTACTACACATTACTGGGGGCAACACATTAATAAATCTTGCACCTTAGAAGACCCCCTCCAACTTATCAGGGCCCTTATCCTCAACTTTTTAATGTGCCCTCTGGAAGAAGAGATCTACAGTGACCAGAATTACTTCAACCCCATGTGGATCAAGGTGTACCATGCCTTGCTGGAGTGGCAGTGCTTGTATAAGGACGTGTGCGGCCTCAACCAGATGCTTCTGTCTCCATTTAAAGAACTCCCTCTCACTAACATCCTCAATGGCTCCTTTGTCATAGAGCTGGCTTTGTCCAGGCCTGAATGTATCACTGATCATAGAAGAAGGCTGGGTCCACAAGAACAAGACCTTTTCGATAGAATTGTTTATATTCTAACTAGATAATACAACTTCCTGCATTCATACGAGGACTTGGTAAACCAATATTTAGCGAAGAAAATTACTAACACTTACATTGTCAAGATTTTATTGTAGCTACATGTTTAATAAGTTGTGTTTTTTTTTTTTTTTTTTTTTTTTTTTTTTTTTTTGCTGCATTTGTCACCAATGACACAATTTTTGTACTAGCTACATTATATTACACCATTTATGAATAAATTGTACCGGCCAATTTTGAGGTTTTGCATTTACTTACAATGCAAAGCTACACTAAGTATCTTCTATCAGTGGTCCCTGTGCTCCATGAGGAACCAGACTGGATAGATGCATACTAACTGATTATAACAACGCACATTAGCTCAGGCAGAACTGAAAGTCACTATTAGCTATCATGCCAATTCACTGATATAATTTTAATTAACCCGATCTGATTAAAAACAAATAAGTGACCAGAATGTAGTGCCACAGTTTACTTCAGTGTCCAGTATCCACCTTTTCCAAGACACAGTTCCTGTGGCACAACCAAAAAGAATGTATACCTTTACAAGAGCATTTCACTAGATGGCATACCTTCAAGGCATTAGCAACTTCTTTTGTGTGAATGGTTTTCCCCTGGGATTCCATCAACTCGATAACTTGATCCTTCCGTATTTTTTGGTGTTTTTTAAACAATTCCCGAATCGCTGCATGACACTAGACTTAATAGACAGCATTAGTGATTAAGCTCATTATTATCACGTCAAACACATAGCAATAAAGAACTTCATAATATCATATTATGTATTAGTTAAACCATGGGTCCAAGAAATTATCTACAATCCCAATCTCAAGGGTGAAGCCCAAGGGAGAGGGCAGTCATACTATTTTATACCATAATGAACTCAGTGGATAAAATATCACAACATTAACAGTGATAATACCCTAAAAAAGTGATATCACCCTCCAAAATTGCCCGTGAACAAAACATAACTTTGTACCAAAACTTAAGCGTTTAAATTGCATAACACAGAACAATTTGGAATAAATGGAATAATGCACATACATAAATAATTATGATACAAAGTGAAATGTTATGGTTCTTTTAGCTATGAAAGATATTCTATTTCTTTTCACAGCTACTAAGACAACTATGGTATAAATAAATAATAAAATATGATATTAACTGTCCTGATGCTGAGGGCATAGCCTGAGGAAGAGGGTGGTTATCTAGCAATAATTCCAATAGTTGCCATGGTTAACTATTTTATACCATAGTTACCATATATTCGAACTGTGTAAAAGACCAAATAAAAACAGAGGATTCTGTCGTTTTGAAGGGGAAAAATATGTCCAGTTAAGACAAAATTTTATACTCCAATTATTGTTCACCCTTTGTCAGTCTTCTGAAAACGGGGATGGAATAACCATTCCGCAAAGAAAGCTTTGTACCAGGGTTGGGGTCAATAGTATTTAAATACAAATACAAATACTTTGAAGAACTCAAATACAAAATACAAATACTTTCTTAGATGTAGTATTTCAATTACAAATATAAATACTTTTGAATTACATCACAATTACAGTCGATGAAGTGTTACATGGAAAAATAGATTACACTTGATGAACATGTTCTTCGAAGGTTTTGTCCTTTGAACAATATCTGTTGGGTTCAAACATCTTTCCTGCTATGCTATACAATATTTGAACTGACGCTAAAGATACAGGACTGCTTAAATACACTGGAACTAGTGTTGCAAGTATGGGTTGGTTGTAGGCGTAATTGTGATTCAAAAGGCTCAGTGGTTTTCTCTATTACATGACAGTGCTGGGTTGGATTCACATTGAAGCAACTTGCCCTTTATTCGTACACATTCAGTTAATTTAACAGCAGCTTTTCACAATAGGAGGTGGAGCTATTATGTTATTACAATATAATTATGCCAGCATGGACCAAGCAACACTTGACTCTATACCTTCCAGAATAAAAACAATAGAATGAATATGTCCAATAGATGTTCCAGATCATTTATTTTCTATTCCTAACAATAATACAAAGGCTCGCATTCCTACCTTATACTTGAAATACAAATACGTCACTTTTTAAATCTTAAAATACAAACACAAATACTCCAAAAACGTATTTAAATATAGCTTAAATGCAAACACTCGTGTATTTGACCCCAACCCTGCTTTGTACAAGTAAAATATTAGAAAGAATTAGTTTTTTTCCCTTCATTAGTCTTAGTTTATATAATTACATAGTTTCTGTGGTAACAGCCGTGGATTAAAAAGTTATTCCCCTATATTATCCTCTGATTGCCTGTGGCAAAAAAAAAATTTGTATCACAATGAGTGTTGAAATTGCATGCAATTTTTTTTTTTTTGACAAAATACAGTGAGACGCACAAGTAATTGTGATATATCATAGTTCTATCTAAAGTGATATTGTATTAATAGCTACTCTTACAGAAGGCGGCTACTTTCATATTTCAAAAAGGGAAGTCGTGAGGAGTATCACATCCAAATTCTATTATTATTTGTTATCACTGAAAACAATTTTTATCCCACAAATTACCTAATGTTAGGTAGACATACACCAAAAATGTTAGACTTCTTCCCTATTTCACCAATTTATGGTGGAGTGAAAAAAAAACACGTAATTCTTACCGGATTTCCTGTGTGCTTTGCTGGTGCCTGTTTTGGTTCAGTCGTTCTATGCTTTACAGCAATACCCTCTGACGCATCATCCTGTGGGATTAAGCCAGATGTTTATGCAGTTTGTAACAGTAAGATTTATCATAATAAACTAGTATGTCAAAAAAGGGTGCAGTTAGTATAAAAAACTAGTGACCAGTTTTAGTATATACTAGGTTAAACATGGTAAATGTTATGACCTACGAAGGGTAAGTGTTTGTTCAGTAGTGCAAGAGGATTCATTAGGACCGTTTCATTTTACTATAGACTTCACATATTACAAGTTGCACGTAATATATGAGGCCAAATAATATAAGTATTCAATAACCATTTAAGCTAAAAATACAGGGAGCATTGCCAGCAAACAAATTGTTATATAAAATTAGTTCATAAATTATATCTGATACTCTCTCGCATACTTCACTTGCTCACAAGCAGTTGGTAATAATCACCTTTTGTTGAGGACTTGGCACACTTGGAGCAGTACTCACGTCCCTTTCCGCCTCACATGGAAAAATAGCATCTAAATATTGCTTTTCAGATAAGCTAAAGACTCTGCACTGGTTGTCTGCACCTGCCAAGAACAAGCGCCTCTCCTCTTCTGCTTCCTCCGTCTCCATCCCCCAAAATTCAGCCCTGGTCCAAGACTGATCTGACTTGAGGCTCTGCTTGGTCTCCGTAAAGGACTTCCTATGTCCCACCTTCCTCTGAGACTTCCCTGCCCCTCCTGGCTTGGAGAAGCGTACCATGACTGGCCTAGATTCCTCTCCCTCGCTTTCTGTAGTATCACCTCCACTGTTGGCACCACAGCTGATGCCAGCTTCAGACCTCTTTATGCCGATGTCAGCAGTGTCGAGGTATGAAAGAGACGGGCGTAGTTGGAGAATACTTTTCAATGGAGTGAGGTGAAGGCATTCTATGTACATGTAATCACTCCATTGTCAAATTACTCAAAATATGAAATAAGAAAGTTAACCCTTCCCATGCTATTCACTTTTTTTGGTTGTTGTTGTTGTTGTTTTTAAGAACTTAAAGAGAAATCCTAAGCAACCATATATAACATAATTCCTTAAATAAGTGAAGATAAGCGATTGACTCCATTGATATCCAGAGACTATAGAAAATTCATACCACAAGCTAACCCCCCAATAATTAACTACAGCACCAAGGGTGTGAACCCTCAGCGCATTATTACACAACTAAAATTCTTCAGATTATTTTAAATTCGAACTACCGAGGACACTCTCGGTTAAGAGAAAATACACCAGCTATAAGTGATCACGTGACTGCTGTATGACATACACCAATGTACGCGAAAGGTAAGGGTCGTTGCATCTAGCTTGCCCTTGCTTGGAGCTGAAGTTTCTCCGCATTTACTCAGAAACTAGCTTGAACTTTGAAAAAGTGGTCAATTTTCCTACTGTGTCAGTTCATACTTGTTTTAAAGGAGTTCTATGCCATTAATGAAATCAAATGCTGACAGACAGACAAAGGCACTACTATAACCCTCTCATGTATGCGTGCTGAGGGTTAATTACATTTATAAATTCAAACTCTATTGCTGTAGTTGTGAACCACAAAGTGATTCTATTTACAACTCACCAGCTATAATTATAGTATTATACATAGGTAAGCTAGCTAGATTGGAAGATACAAAGTTCAGGAGTACATTTTCATCCATGCCGTGTTCTGAATAACACGTTCTCCAACTCCCTGCTATGCAGGACTTACCCTCAGGCTCTGCAAGTTCTGCATCCTCAAAATATAGTTCAAGGTCAATAAAATAAATAGGTCATGTTCTTGAAAATCACCCTGTCACCTTCTAAGATACCAAACTGTCCTCCAATTCTCAATCAACATGCTTTGTTGTTGTTGTTGCCATTATTTTGTTGTTGTTGTTGCTGTCTTTTGCCACAGAACATCTGTTTGAATTCATGGCTTTGACAAGAAATGGGTTTAATAATTTATTGGCGAGCGAGTGTAGCGAGCGAGACACTTACAGGGGTAACACAATTGAAAATTGGGGATGTTTGTTTATTTATTTATTTGTATATATGTATGGACGTATGTATGTCATTTTGTACTTTGACCCTCGCGTTTTTGTGTTAGTTATGTGGTCGACCCCGTCCCAAATTGCACTAAACAGAATCCTCTGGTTTATCGATCAGTACCCGTATCACCCTAGAAATTGAATTGTTTACCGTTTTGAATTCTTTTGCGGGTGCAGTTAAAACTTGAAAACTTAGGGACTTCCATTTCTATTCGAGTTAGTGGCGGTGGTAAGTCAATGCGCTCTTTGTCATGGTTATAAGCCGTGCGCAACAGTATTTACTTGAAAAATACATTGTCCACTAGACTACCGCCAAGGTAAGTCTGTGTAGGTGCATATCCAGTTGTGTCAAAGCATTGTGTGTTACAACCACTACTTAGCTAAAGAATATCACAAAGAAAACTTTTAAATAACGTGTATTGTTTTGTTGTTTTTTTCCTTCAATTCAAGCAGTTGCAGAGAGTTGTTACTATGGCACTGAAATCCCTTGACCGTGTATGCGAAATTTAAAAACTGGACCTTATTTTCAGTAGCTTCAGTGTTAGAAGTCAAAATCATTCATATAAAAATAGTATAGTCTTTAGGCTCGCTCGCCATTTGTGCTCAAGCACATCACTAGTTATTGTTATTATTATTATTATTATTATCTACTGTATATAATAATACGCTTGTGTGTCAGTAACGACGACGACGACGACCGACGGTGTGTGTATTCATGAATAATTCATGAGCTTTGTACGGTTCGGTAAAGCGTCGTCCCATTGTGTTAGGTAAAGTGTCATCACAGTCAGTAAAATGTGCTGGTTACTTCTAAAAAGCGGGTGCAATCGACGATGGAAGGCGGCGTAGGTTTCATAAAAGAAGGCGAAAGTACCGAAGAGAAGGTAAAAGGCAATTAATAGTAACTGAAAAGCGGATGGAAACGGCGAGGTAAGGCGGTATAGGTTTAAAATGGAAGGGAAGAGAAGGCAAAAAGGCGAGCGATAATTATAACTAAAAAGCGGGTGGAATCGACGAGAAAAGGCGGGGGTTAGTTTTCAAAAGAACGGCTAAAGTAGAAATAGAAGACAAAAGTTTCTCAAAGTAAGATAGACAAAGTAAAAGGGGGTTTTATGACTCGAAAAAGAGAGCTGAAGATAGGAGAGGTGGGGTAGAAGAAAAGCTCAGATTGTTCAGAAAAATAGAGAGTAGGAGAGAGAAACTTATGTAACCTTAACCAATGGTAGAGAATGATAACTGAGCAAGATAACTTGTGCTACTGCATTCTTACTTTGAAATACATCAAGCGCCACTATATGGCGGGGTACTTGCTAGCTATTATTATTATTATTATTGTTATTATTATACCCATCCTAAACTAGTAAATATTGCATTAATACATTATCGTTTCAATATAATACAAGAAAAGTACCTAACCAAAAGATGAAATAATATATCATTTTCTAGTAGTCACTGCACACTACTGGATAGATTGTTCCGCAACTAAAGGCATGGCTACAACTAAGTACTAATTTTATCATTGTAAACATTATGATGTGATGATCTCAGTCTAGACTGGTAATAATAAGCCTCACATATTTATTTAAATAGTCCAGCTTAAAACACTTTACCATTTTGCATGACTGCTGCTACGTAACAACCATTGTCCTCCTCCTTGCTAGGCACAGGGTCAGATGATAGAGTCACTTGATCCCATAAGTCACTATCCACACACACACACACACACACACACACACACACACACACACACACACACACAACACCAGCCAGTCTAATTAATAAATCCCAATCAATTAATCCCTATACATCCCCCTCCCCCTCACTATTATGCCCACTTCAAAAAGACAATACATTTCTCACCTTCCCTGTTCATCTCTAGCTCCAAGATTTACCATGCGAGCAAAATACATGCCTTTACTGGACGAATAGTTGTCACCTCTAGGACGAACGCCCATTTCAAATCGAACACCATCTCCATTAGAACACACATGAGATCTTTTAACTGATTCTGAAGGATAGGGCATGTGGGAAGGTCGAAGAGGGTACTATAAATTATTAAAACTGGATAAATTCAACCAAAAGTATGGAACTACACATATACCTGAAGAAGCACCAACTTTTTACTTAAAGACTGAGACAATCTTACGTCAATCTACAAAATAAAATATATTATTTTTTAACACTAAAGCTTATATTTTACCTCTCGCACAACTGGATCATCGTCTGGTTCGTCTGCCATCACAAAGACAATAAATTCCTCAGCGATTTTTACCAGTTTCTCCTTTTGACGATCAATTCCTTTTCTCATAAACGATCATTACCATTCAATGTTAGACGAAGGCGTGGTGGAGTTTGTTTGTCTACTGTCTACCGCCTGTCTACCACCTGTCTACCTACCCCTACGGACGACATACACAAAATCAATGATGGAACCATTCCCGTTGCCGAAGGTGCGTCTACGCGCTGGCTGGAGCTGGCCATTGGCGCCGCTGTAGCAGTTGGTGTAGTGGTACTAGACTTTCCTTTGTGTGCTGTAGGCGGACAAGCATACCGTAGGATGGTGGCGGTCGCGCTTGAACCAATATAGAGGCTTAGTAGTGTTCTCTTGGAACGCCCTGACTTTTCATAACCATGGTTATCTACCTGGCGTAGCAGTCTGGACTGGAATTCATTTAACTGTCATGTGAGTCTATGTAAAGCAGCTTCAATGTTACATGTTATAGCCAGCCTGTCTGCCCTTGCTCAGGAGTCAAAATTCTATGCCTACCTTGCAATTTTAATTTTTTATTTCTAAAATTTTAACCATCAGATTATAGGGTGTGTGTATGTGGTAACTTTCTGTAAAGTTTCATAAGAACTGCCCTCACACAATTGCTTTTCTTTGTCCATGGTCACTACAGAAACAGAGTAGATAATAAAAAATAAAAATAAAAAGACTGAAATTTGAGGTGATATTACATATATATATATATATATATGCAAAGCTCTGCCTCGTTTTGCTCCATTGCTCCTCCTCTCCTCATTGCTCCTCCCCCCCCCCCCCCCCCCCCCCCCCCCTCCCCCACACCCTCCCTTTCCTCCATCCCCTGATGTTGCAGTCTAGTCTGACATCTCGGCCATGCCACCTATGTTTTGAACACAATAGTCATAAGCCACCTTGTAGTTCAGTAGAATACATAGTTATGATAATCTCTCAACTGCATGATGACTTCAGACAACAAGTATGAGCACTGCACAATATTGAAATGATTTTACATGGTATATATGTTGGTTCAAGAAGTGAAAATAAGAAATAGTATAGCATTAGAAAGCACATTTATAATTTTTTGAGTCTAAATTTCTCAAGTACCACAAAATGAAAGCTTTTTGGAAAGGATTTTGTGGGGAGAAAATGAGGATCTGTTCTTTTAGGATGTGATTTTTTTCCCCTCAGTTCAGCATGGTATCTCCAGGTAGGTATACTATGGTTTGTTTGTTTTTTCCCCTTGGGCTCAGCAGACTCCATTTCAATGGTGTAATTGAAATTACTATACAGTGTTTCAAAGAGTGGGTGTGGTCTTATATTGAAATATGGAACTAAAAGTCTGAAGCACAACTTGTAAACTGGCAGGGCAGGATCATTCATGATGCAGCTGCTCCACCCACTTTAATTCTGAGGGTGATTCTCTATTTCTGTTACTGCTCTGTGGCACAAAGATTTATCGAAGTGCTTCTTTTGTGTACAGTACATCCATCCGTAGTGAATAGGCTTTATGGAATGTGGTCAAAGGAGTCAGGTGTTGTAATTATACTAGCATAGTAGATGGCATTTTAGTTTTGGGGCACTTTACCAAGTTTAGCCACTCATGTTGTATGTGCTTACATGTACTGATAAAAAAAGAGGGATTTAAAGTCTTCTTACAAAACTATTAAGAATAGTTATAAAAAACAACAACAAATACTATGGGCGAGGGTTATAGTAGTCATCCTGTCTGTTTGTCTGTCTGTCTGTCACGTTCTGATTTTGGAGATTACTGACAATTAACAGTTGATTTAGGTATGAACTTACTCAGGACGAAGATTTAAGACCTTTTATTGTGCTACTTTTTTAATTTCGGGCTGATTGTTGAGAAAACGCGAAGCTATCAACTCTGCGTAGGTACCAGCTTTTATGGGCAACGCCCCCTAGCGTCACGTCATAATTATGTGAGCAAATAATTTCTGGCAGCCAGCGGTGTAGTTCGTTTTATGCTCAGGGAAGTTAGTGGAGTTGAAAGAAGTGAAGTTTCCCGTTGAAAATCTATATCAGTGAGTATTTCTGGCTAGTTTAGCTTCTTCTCTTATGAAGACAGCGTTTCCATGTACCATTTTCATTGGTACAGCTATTTTGATGCCTCATTAAAATAGCTAACAGATTGCTTGTTCTTTTGGAAGGAGATTATAAAATTGTAATAGCTAGGTAGTGTTTAATAGCGCTGAGCACCTTTGGTGCTTCATTGTCTTGGTATCCTCTTCTATCTTAATTACGTATGAAAGTTATGACCCCCTGAGGTAGCGCAAGCTTATTCACGCCCCATCTTAATTAATTCCTAAATGAACCTCTGATTTATTATTATTATTATTATTATCATACACGGTTGTTACGGAAGAAAATGTCGAAATTGTGCTAAATGTCTGTCTGTCCGTTGGTCAGTCAAATTGATTAGTCGAAACAATTAGTTGTCTGGAACTGTTTAAACTAAGGAAGGAATAAGATATTCCACATGTCAGGTTGTGCTATTTTTTATAGGGTTCTCATTAACACAAACTACCAAGTGCTGCAAGTGTTCGGTCAAATTCTAGTCATCTCCGCCATTCTCTACATCCTCCCATACATTGCTGCCAAATTCCTGCATACTGAAATTTTTCCTCAGTGGTAAGTTTGTGTGTTTAGATTGAGATATCCGATCTAGTGCATTAAAGAATTTATACTAAAGTCTGAGAACTGTCACAGTTCTATCACATACACGTGTGTATGTGTGTGTGTGTGTGCGCGCACATACATACATGCACACACACATGTATTTCAGTAGCAAACAATGATGTTCTTAATTTGAAGAGGTGACAACCACAATTGATCAATAAAATTATTGGATGCTAAATTACACTGGAAGGTGTTCGCTATAATATTTATACAACCTGTTGTCGCTAGGAATATCCACAGACTTATTCTGTTTCTGGTATCACTGACATTTATTATAGCAATGCAGACGTTTCGACACCTATACAGATTTCATCATCAGCCATCAGTGAATTTTCACTGATGACGACATAGGTGTCGAAATGTCCGCATTGTTGTAATATAATTATGCTAGTGATAAAGGAAAAATGAAAATGTTCACTTGTTATTGAACTTTTCATACAACATAAAAGTTGTACTGCTGGAGGGAAGAGAGGGAGCATATCTCCAGATGTTTTTGTTTTTTTGTTTTTTGCTTGTTCGTACAATTTGATTGTGTTTACAGGAATCCAGAATATGAGAACAGATTTCAGCATATTTGTGTTCATCTTGCACATGCCCAGGAGAGAACCTTGCAGAAGATGGAAATGATGTGGGAAGTCAGGGAAAGAAGGCCATGGAAGGTGACAGATGCGATGAATGAGGTGTGAGAATGACATCATCTTCATTAACATGTAATTTATTTGATGTAGTTCTACTGTATTGGTCTGGCTGTTGCCGTAGTGCTCATTCATTTGGGGAAGTGGATCTCCTCATCATTAGCAATTCAATTCTTCAGTAAGAATGGCCATGATGTCATAGAGTTTCGTTGCTACTTTAGTAGCTTAATCAATGTTTATAAGCTTATTAGCGTGAATTTAATAATACAATCAGAAAACGTTTTTAAGTTGTGAGCCTTTCCTTCATCAGTTGTGACGTGAATTAATGTAATAAAACAAGCACATAAGCTATTTCACCTCACACACAACTAATAAAGGCTCACGAGCCGTAACGTATTGTGATTTTATCACTAAGTTCATGCTTCTAAGCTAATAAAATTAATATTGATTATTTAAGGATAATCATTAAGAGACTAGTTGAAGAGTACACTGGTATACTCGAGGCATAGTACTTTACTGCTACATACAGTAGTATTTCTCTCTCTTTCGAAAAGTGTGGCTGACCTGCAGTTCTAACTTTGTTAGGTGCAAAGCTGAGAGATTGTGCACAAGAAGAGTCACTGGACTCTGTTAAATTCAACAAGCCTCTCATGCTAAACTCATAAATGATCTAATCACAGTTCAGTATGGACAACTGAGTGTGTGAACAATATAATTGATATAAGCTAAAATAGTGTTATTTTTAGACAAGACAGAACTAATCTCTCTGCAGACAAACAGAAATTTGGATTTTGGTTTGTTTGATTTTATTATCATTGTTCTTATTCTGCATAGAGATGCACGTTGTGCCTTATTGTTGAGTATTTGTTTGTACATGTGTTACTGACTACATGTGAATGTTTCATACAGCCTGCTGTGTCCTTCTGTTGCCCATGGTGATGGAATACAACATAATGAGTACCAAGAACCAAGAAACTGCCAAGGCTGTAGCTTTGGAACTGTATCACAGATTGAAGCTGAAGATTCAAGAGTTAGCAGAGCATAGGAGAAGATAATGGAGGAGCAGCAGCATCACTTTTCTTTTTATTCAATTTCATTGTTAACAAAGTTTGCACTGTATCTCCACCGCTTACGTAAAGGGTCGTTAAGCCATAGTAATTTCCGCATGTGGTAAAACGTGTGTGTGTTGTGGTACCAAATTACGATAATGGGCGTGGTTTAACTCAAAGTCAACATATGACGTAATGAACGGGAGGTGCGGTCTCTGAGGTCATCTGTTCGTGGTGGCGACGCAACTGAAAACTCCGGAGAGAGAGGTTGCTGGCGCTTTAACTTCCTTGGAGTTCATTCTTTAATTTCCCCGTTGGCCTATTTATTGTTACCATGGCATCGAATCAGTCTACGAGCAAAAAGAAGCGGTGGAAGAGAAGAACAAAACCGTACAACACTCCTAAACCTGAAGAATTGGAGATGCTGGTTGGAAGATGGAAGGTTAGTTGATAGTTTGAGAAGGTGATGTTCGTCCTGGTATACTGTAAATCTTTTGTATGCTGTGTATATCTGTGGTGGCACTTACTAAACCACTGTATAGTGTGTGAGGTTTTTCGGTCATTACCACTAAGTACT
>WLWD01006106.1_pt1 | contig 141844 bp, 109 predicted proteins | sample 6712731 | NCBI WGS metagenome assembly WLWD01 (sample SAMN12718690, study PRJNA576275) | sponge metagenome | isolation source: marine sponge | host: Mycale hentscheli | place: New Zealand: South Island, Marlborough, Capsize Point | collected 2014-11-01
CAGTTGCAGAGAGTTGTTACTATGGCACTGAAATCCCTTTACCCTGTATACTAAATTTAAAAACTGGACCTTATTTTCAGTAGCTTCAGTGTTAGAAGTCAATAAAAATAGTATAGTCTTTAGGCTCGCTCGCCATTTGTGCTCAAGCACACCACTAGTATATATGTATGTATATATATATGGGTGTTGATAAAAACATTTTGGTGTTAACTAGGAGTTCTGATGGCTCATAATCATTGGTTTGCGGTTGTCAGAGTTAGACAATTGGTGGTTATGGCTAGGGGTCACCTTCAATATAAATAGTAGGTATAAACCATGTTAATTAACTATAATTCAGTCGTCACTAGGGAATCAGAATATGTAGCTCGTATGCAGTACAGTGAAAAGTAAGGCTCAATCGAACTATCTTTCAGTGTAAACAGTGTTTTTTTTAAGTTAATGTGCAGTCCAAATCGCCCAATAGTAATTTCAAGGAACACAAAGCGCTGGCATGACACAATAAATAATAATTTAGGCAAGAATTTTCAGCAATGTGACGAAAAGAGAAAATTCATTAGATGTGGGAATGACTGAAAGTTACAACACTGTGACGAAAAGAGAAAATCATTAGGTGTGGGAATGACTGAAAGTTAACAACACGCATGTAGATACTGTGATACCTCAATACTACTTGGAGGGAGGGATAGTGTTTCTTTACTCCTCTCTGTAACCAAAACTACTGCATTTCTTCATAGTTTATTACTTAACTGCTTTATCTTATCAACTTTGTGTTGTTTTGCAATATTTACTGGGAACTTGCTAGGACCTATTGTTGCTACCAACTCCACATCCTCAATCAACTCTTTCAGTAGTTTCAACTAAACCAAACGCAGTGGGCTTGACCAGAAATAAATTGAACTACTAAGGGAGCACAAAAAAGATTAGAAAAATAGGACAATAACTGAAATACAATGACAACTACTTTTATAGTTAGATAACCTATTCTACAGAACGGTATAGCGATTACAACAGAGGGGCTTTTGTTAACAAAAAAATTAAATTTTACATGGGCACAGTTTTCCTATGTCAATAGAATTTAAATGGGAAATGCGTGTGTCATCGTTGGCATTCATGCATAGGATCTTGATGAGAGGTCACCAGACAACTCCACATTAGCTACATAAGAATGTGTTTGTTTAACAGCTTGGAAGTTGGACTAGTGATGTGTTTGTTATAACTGTTATATTTGTACAATGCCAAGAATAGTTAGTTTCTTTTCTTAACTTCCTTTAACCAAATAATTACGTACAGCCAATAAATTCAAAATTTATCCAGCTCAAAGCTAAATTTATGCTATAAGGTGAATTTCACTTCACCACATAGATACTGTATGCCATACTTGTGAGACTGGACTAAGGTCGTCACAGTAAATTTTATTATTATTATAATTATTTAATTATTATAATATAGTATTCATATTACAATCTTCCCAAATATTAAAGTAATTGATAATGGCCAAGGTGTTAAACGAAAAACTTTGTTCACATCAATTAACCCTTTCACCGGTAGATTTTTAAAAAGAAAATATGTAAAATAGATTTAAAAAATCATAACAAATTAATTAAAAATTGAAAAATGTACCTAGCAACCATATATATTCATGTAGCACACTAGTTAGGGATTTTGGAAAAACTGCATGTATGTTGCCTAGCAACAAACCACAAAAGTTTAATTAATGTTTCGTAATATTTACTGAATTATTTTAATATATAAGTGATATGTTGATTATACAATTAGATTTACATCTAGATGATTGAATTAGATATTTATAATGAAAAATCTAAAGTTTTACAAAAATGTTGCTTATAATGAAAAATCTGTAAGAGACATTCAGTTGCAACACGTAAATGGACCTTGTAAAAGGAGCATTGAATACGAGATTACTATGCTCTATTAGCTAAACAACTAACTATCCTTGCATTGCTAAGCACAGCTATCTAAGACATGCCCAGTGTTCATGACTCACCTTCAGCGTCTGAAGAATCAGACCCATTGCAAGTGCTATCATCAGAAGAATGCACAGCATCTTCTAAAGCTTCCACTTCCCTAAGAGTAACTGTTGGAGATCCAATGAAAGCAAAAACATCTGTACTGCTCTCTTGCAAGTCCCTTTCATCGCTCTCCGCTTCAGATAATCCAAACTTGTCGTCGAACAACAAACTAACAACACCATCTGCACTCAGCCACGAAGCCATGCTACCGCTGAGTAGGCTAATAAAATTCGACGGAATAGTACGTCACGGTTTCCTTAGTTACCGTATACCTGCGCATTAATAAAAATTATATGCAATAAGGCTAAGCTTAAGCTCTATTTTAGTGTTTAAAACAAGTCGACGGCGTGAGCGGTTCATTTTTTATACTTCTTTTTGTGTCGATGGGTACCTCGACCGCCATAGGGCGGTTATACCGGTGAAAGGGTTAATAACAATAGGAAAACAATGAGGTATCAATACATGATTTTCTCCCAATTTACAGTACAATGTTTCCCCTCATACATTCTGTACAAGAAAAACGAAAAACAAAACAAAAACAATCAGAACTCTAATTCAGGGTCACATGGACAGATTATGTACCAGTACATATTACAATCCAGGACCATGTGATACCTGGAGTACCATCCAGCACGGTTGGGGTCAAATACTTTGAATAGTATTTAAATACAAATACTTTGAAGAACTCAAATACAAAATACAAAATACAAATACTTTCTTAGATTTAGTATTTCAAATACAAATACAAATACTTTTGAATTGCATTACTATTACAGTAGCTAAAGTGTTACATGGAAAAATAGATTACACCTGACAAACATTAGTTCTTCTTAAGTTTTGCCCTTTGAACAATATTTGTTGGGTTCAAATATCATTCCTGCTATGCTATACAATCTTTGAACTGACGCTAAAGATACACAAATGCATACATACACTGGAACTAGTGTTGCAAGTATGCGATGTCCTTAATTTTATTAAAGTTTAAATCCACTAGTCATAAATGTTTTTTAATAACGTTTCGGCTGCTATTCAGTTAGCCATCATCAGTGAAACATAATTAGTAACTGCTTTTATGTTTCACTGATGATGGCTAGCTGAATAGCAGCTGAAATGTTATTAAAAAAACATTTATGACTAGTGGATTTAAACTTTAATAATCAAGGATGTCTATACCTAGTCAAACTAATAATTATACAGGAAGTATGCGATGGTTGTAGGCATGATTATGATTCCGAGGCTCAGTGGTTTTCTCTATTACATGACAGTGCTGGGTTGGATTCACATTGAAGCAACTTGCCCTTTATTCGTACACATTTAGTTAATTTAACAGCAGCTTTTCACAATAGGAGGTGGAGCTATTATGTTATTACAATATAATTATGCCAGCATGGACCAAGCAACACTTGACTCTATACCTTCCAGAACAAAAACAATAGAATGAATCTGTCCATTAGAAATATGTTCCAGGAGATCTTTTAGTTTCTACATTCTACTCATACAAAATCTCATTCCTACCTTATGATTAAAAAAAAAAGTATTTGAAATACAAATACTTATGTATTTGACCCCAACCCTGCCATCCAGAACTATTTAATAGATGCTACCAGAATTCCAATTATGGTATGGATTAATCAAGAGCAATTGGATTTTTTTTATTGTTTAAGTTAGTACTGCTATGTACTGTCAGAACATCAATAAACACAAGCAAGAATGTATTCACTGCACGTGCCCTCCTGATTTATATTGTTGTATGTTCATAGTGTAACTTACTTGTAACAATGATTTATCACTTATTACAGTGATATCACAGAATCAAAATATGTTTTTCACACATCAGCTGATGTCTTAGGATTCTGATGAGGAAAGCCCTTGTGGTGTTCTTCCACCTATGGCTGTAATATCCATTGTTTTTATTTTATTTTTTAAATTTTTATTATCATTATTATTATTATATTATTTTATTATTATTATTATTATCATCATCATCAACCATTATTAATATTATCATCATTATTATTATTTTGAATTGTCTGGAGTTGCTGACATATTAAGACAAGATGGGTGAGATAGGTAAAAACTGAGTAATGCTTCAATCACAGCAAACCCTACATAAAAAACGTATAACTTCAACCTGTTTATATGTGATGCAACACTGAGCAATATCAAAACAAAAACTGAAAAAATCAACCCCAACACTGTAAGTATCACAACTACTAAATTATACATAACTCTGCCTCCTGGAGCAAAAAACAGTTTGCAGTTTCCTCTGCAAACCCCCTCACGTAGTCTATAAAAACAACTGCAGACTGCAATTTTATCTGTCTGTAGATCATATCAGGAACCAAGTTTTTCTTTCTATACAAATTCAAACTATCTAGTCTATGTAAGGAATCCAGGGCACACAGTGATCAGTCACCATTGTGCAGTACTTGTTGACTCCCTGTCTAAGTATTCAACGGACAAAAGTGAAAAAAATGGATACAAGTAAGTGGAAATCAGTGATAGGTAGTTTTATTTATGTAAGTCAAATCATAGTGGTTCTGCCAGGCATCATATGCATTATATAAATAATAAAGCTTTAGCAGCTAAGAATCTATTTTACATCATTTCTCACATATTTCATAACTTTCTGATGTGTGTTATGATGAGGCTAAGCAATACATTAGTTTCTGTGGCAAGGATTATCCATCAGGACAATATCAATAGCATGTGCAGCACAACCTAGGCTTCATTATATTACGATCAAAATAAAGGTCACTTAATAATCTGCATTCAGTGCCTCCTCTAAAATATACTGCCAACCAATTGGAGCCTCAGAAAACTGCAAGAATATCATCACTGGTGTGTTCACTTCCATTCCACACAAGTGTTCCTGGACAAACCATGTGATACATACACTCTGCATTTTATCTGCTGTTAACGGGCTCTAGTCAGAGTATAGTGGTTGTGACAGACACATACAACTTCAGGTAATATTAGTTTGGGGAAGTTAGGAGGTGGAGCCTACTCTAAGGCGAGGAATTGATAAACACAGCATATTCTCTGTCAGAGTGCTGCTGGTGACATTTCAACCTTTGGAGCTGATCGCACTGACACAGCGTTAAGCTGGAGGTGCTTGGCTCATGAAGTAGGAACCCCCCCTCCTTGAAGCTATAATTAAACCTACTAAATTGGGAAGTGGGTGGGTGGGTTAGATAAGATCAACAGACACTTTTCTGTGAAAGCTACAGAAGCTACAGGTTGCACGCGGTGGTACTAGCTTGTATGTTTGTGTGTGGTATACCCGCCCATGCGCGGGCAGCCCATGTGTGCGTATGAATACCATGCGTGTGTGCATATGACTACCATGCAGGTACCCTAGACAGGGATTCTAATGCTACTGCACCAACTCTGCTGGCCGTTAACCTCAGTTATCGGGACCGTTAACTCCATATTATGTATTCCCCTTCAGGTTCTTATCAGTACCATGTGATGTCAGATATAACTCCTCCTCCTTACCAGGTCCACCCTACAACCGGCTTGTCTCCAGCCTATTGCCACACCTACTCGCCTGAAAATATGCCTTACAAAAAGGTCAATTTGAGCCAAGGTGGTCACAGTCGAAAATGCGGACACCCCAAGACCAAATATACTGCCTCCACTCCCATGGTGGTGTCCATGGTGATGCTCATGGTGTGCTTTGTTGTGGCCACACCTTTTTCTCTGCTCCTTACTATTCCAGCTTATATTTTGGCAGACAAAGTAAGAATTTCTTAAACTAATTTTGAATTAAAGAAAACAACCGTTTTTCTACAATATTGACTTTAATAGTAATAATAATAATAATAATAATAATAATAATAATAATAATAATAATAATGATTGAAAATAGAATTGAACTTGATGAGTGAAATTGAAGCAAGCGATAAGTGCACACCTGTGTAACAGTTAGTATTATGCAATAGTTTTTAATAAGATACTTGTTCAAAAAGTTGTCAATATACTACCAAAGAGTGATAGCATTCCTAGCATTTGGGATTAATAAAGCTCGCAAAACATGAACTTTGCTGTAATTCTAATAGGTTTAATGTTACATGAACGTACATGTATTGGGGGTGCAGATCTAGGGTCAGTACATGCTTTCATGGTTGAGAGCCACAGTCAACTGTGATTTAATCCATCCTCACCCCCTGCCTCCTCCACATCTCATTCTATACTTCTTTCCCCAAACTGCTAAGAATTGCTTATGATTTCTTTTTTAATTCTAGGCTGAAGTTCACAAGCAAAGAGGAAACTATGCAGCTGCCAAGAACTTGGTCAGGTGGGCCTATGCACTTCTTGGAGGCTCAATTATACTGGGTGTGGCTTCTGTGGCATTCTTCTGTTTCCTCTATATACTGGGTACAGCTAACTTTAATATTAAACAGATATACTGACTGAAACTGGACACAAGATAGATAAGGCTACCCTCCACTGACAAGCACAATAGCTACTGCTGTGGAAAATCAGTGTTCTGACTCTTGTGTACTTAACTGCAAATGTTTACATGTGGGCACTATGTATTCTCACTATTTGTTATTTCTATGCTGTTCATTGGGATTTACTTTTATGTATGCGTAGTACAGGTACTTAAAATTTTAAAAAATAAACAACAACAACAAAAAAAACAACTTGGCAAATATACTTTGTTTATAAGTTTCCATTATTTGTAAATACCTTCAAAGCAGTGAACACAAGCATTAAATCATTGTATCAATCCCATGCCCCAGTTTAAGTGCAGCCAACAAGATCAGTGAAGCCTATCAGCTACTGGGACTAGATGCGTGTTATGAAAATACCAACATTATGCATCAAAATCCCCAAATTCTTCCATTCAAAACTTTATAGGATGTAACAAACTACTTAACAGCTCACCACCACTCAAGCTTTTTACTACACGTGCATATCCTGTTTGTTTCCCTCTCAACCCACTGCAGACCTGCTTCTTGTTCCTTGGAAGAAGATTTGGCATCTCGACTTGAGATAATTGGCCGTCCGTATCTCTCATAAAACTGTTTCTCTGTCCCAAGGAAACCGGGCAAGAGAAAGTCAAACAGAGACCACAGTTCAAGGACGTTGTTCTGTAAAATGACAAAAATACAGTGGTTCCAGATTAGAGAATGGAAATGTTAGAACTTTTGTAACAGTTATTTAATCCACTATAATTTTGGAATGACTTTCCATAACATTTAGAATGGAAGAATTTTGGGAATCAGATGCACTAAAGCTGGTATTTCATAATATTTGCGTCTATTATCAGCAAATGATAGGTTTTATTCATTTCGTTGTATAAATTTAATTACTTATCTCAAATATGAAGCTCATTAGCGGCTTTTTTCTCAAATTTGTATAATTCCAAGTCACTAATTAGATACCATTACTGATATTTTATTAAGTGTACTGCACACAAGTGACACCAAAGTGATTTACACAATGAGTATTAGTTTACTTAGCCCAGGGAAATTTTCTCAGTATCTCGTTACAAGATTTTTGTCTGTTCTTTTGAATCCTTAAACCTTGGAAATTTTAATACAATAATTGAACTTTTTGAAGGTGATGCAAACCTAATGCTGAGTCTTATCAGGAACAACGATCAAAGCAAGATTTTCAACCTTCTTATATCGAATGCACTGTCATGCAATCCACAGTAAGCAAATACTGATTTGATGCTGCCAGTAAATAGCCAGCTATATGTGAACTTGTTGAATCTACAAGATAGAAATTAGGTTGCATGCTACAATAATAAAACAAAATTTTCTTCACGTTATTATTATTATTATTTTGTCTCCACCTTTTGAGGCAGAAGCATTGTATATCAGCCACAACATTGTCTCATCATGCATGTTTTCATTTGAACAGCAGTATTATGCACCTGTATGGGTGTTCCTGAGAGAATCAGTCGATGATTCGACTTCAACTGCTTAATGGCTTTGGTGATCTGGAAAGAAAATAATAATAATAATAGTAATAATAATAATAATAATAGTAATAATAATAATAATAAATACATCAAGAAAAAAGACTATTCAGTCATTCATATAAAAAGATTATATGTGTAAAGTAAGTAACCAATATTTGAGAGAGTCAGAACGCAGTGTAAAAAAATAAAACAACAACAACTATGTAATGGTTTGAGCAGCACCTATTAATACATACGTCACAAATTGCAGATTAAATTTTCTAAGAATAAGAATTCTTATAAGTATAGCTGGTACTGTAATAGAAAGTGAAGCAAGCATATTTGCTAAAAATAAATAAAGAATGTACGTAGTTAGCTAATGGTTAGCCATTAGGAATGTATGTGAATTCAGTCACACTGGTACTTTCTGAAACTGCTCATTTGGCATGCTTTTATAAATTTGTGCTAACACTTTTGTGTGAAATTTGGAGTCATGTGATGCCAATTAATAGAACAGCTAAAAAAATCATATCAACTTAAGTAACTAAATGTTTAGAATATTACTTTGTTGTTGTTATGATGTAAATAACTGTAAAGACAGTAACAACCAAATAACCAACCACAGCAAAACACACAAACATCCCATACAATTATCTCATTATTTTTTAACACTGACTTAGTAAATTCTACACAGATGCCTGAAAGATCATCAGCAAATGAAATAAACAAAAAGACAGCCAACAGACAACAGAAAGACAACCAACAGACAGGCCACACCTACAGACAGGCCACACCTACAGACAGGCCACACCTACAGACTCAAATGAGGAGGTCGAGTATTAAAGGGCGTAGCCAGGGCTATATTTTGCAACAAGTGGAAGCGGTTGACAGTTTTTTGTCATTAACTTCCTGGAGACCATTTTAATATGCATTATAGCAACTTAGTGCACAAAAATTGCTTGCCATTGACACAGATAATTTCAACTGCACAGAATATACAGCATGCCATCAGAGTACTGCTAGATGCTATCCTGAGGGCTCATTTTCATTCAAGAAATACTTTGGTACACACACACACACACAGCAATAGGAGCTAGACTTGATTAATCATTGTTTCAATCGCAAAAATGATCATAATAGTGGTTTGTGAGTTGGAGCACTCGCTTTAAAAGTGGTGTGGATCGAATTGAAAGAATATCGAGCTATCATGGAGGATTCTCTTTGTGTGGCTACTTTTTGAATTTGAATCTAGAGGTCAAAGGGCATGCTGGGGATTCTTCCTATTATACCCAGACCTCCGGAAGGAGTTCAGAATGTGGTTAACGAGGCCACAGAATTCGCATACGGAGAATAGCATTGAAATTATAAATGCGACCTCTACGTTTACCACGTAGAGACAGAAAGTTAGAGATCCACTGGATGACCCACAGACAACTAAACTGACAGCTTCACCAGACAGACAGGACATACTGACCTGCCAACTAATGAACCAAACAAAAACAAAAACAAATGAACGAAAAACAACACACCAATAAATAGGCGAGCTACTGACAGACTCACTACAGACCATATAGACTCACTACAGACCATATAGACTCACTACAGACCATATAGACTCACTACAGACCATATAGACTAAGACAAATAGACACATACCTAACAAATTGAAGACACCAGCAATAAATGTCTCACCTGAGTCTTGGTATTTTTTATGATGTGGCCTTCATCTAGCACACAATAATTCCAGTGAATAGTCCTAGACAACAGCAGACAATATAAATACAATAACATTATGAGATAGCGACAGCTTACTTGAAAAAATCAATGTCGTTGCGGACGATATCATAGGACGCTACCACTAAGTCATGGTCAGGCACTTGGTGCTGCAACCTAAGTATGCAATGTACATACAAATTAGTTTACCTCCTGTTCAAACTAAGTGAAAGTCACATTTATGTGGCTGTTGTATGGAACAAATAAAAACACTGAGTACAATGGAGGGTTGGCCACTCTTTATTTACACCTAATACAAAACAATAGACTGCATACCTCATTACAATTTCCATTAAAAATTATTTGTGACGTTTTTGAGACCCCTAATGAAACTCCAAACTAATTTCAGGAATTTCGAATTATAGCATGTCATCCATTTTCATTTATTGTGTTTGTTGTTCCTATTCAACAAGGTCAGAGCATCAGTAGTGCAATGGGGCACAATGAAAAAAAAATCAATTAATTAATTAATCAATCATCCAATAAATTCATTATCAATTAATAAAAAAAAAAAGTCACAAAAAGTTGGAAAAAAAAAAAATCAGGAGAGGGTCTCCTGAACAAGTATGGAACAAGAAAGGAATTTGGGGAGAAGCTCAGGGCAACCTTCAGCCTTATACTCTATCATTAGAAAAACTAAAACGACCATTTGAATAGCTAATGCGACCAATATTAATACCAAATAATAAAAATGCAAACAAAAATACGCTTATTTGTACATCTAAACTGTGGTGTAGGAAGATGCTTCGGTATGGGTGGTCTCCAAGGGCATGTGTTTTGTGATTTGCTGGTGTTCTCATGTGAGAAATCATATTTTTAAGTTGCGCCAAAAAATTATGGGGAGGGGGGGGGGGGGCTCCAGCCCCGAGCCCCCCCCCCCCCCCCCCACTTCCTACGCCACTGCTAAATTTACTAACCTATTTACATACAATGCAAATACATACATATGATTATATAGGTGCATACTTAGCACGGACACTGGGAGGTCCAAAATACTGCAAGGGGTCTAAATCTTCTACATCACAAAACTTGCGCACTTCATACACCCAGTGGCCAGTGAGTGTGGGTGGGCAAACAACCAGTGATGGGAGGGGCTTGCAGCCCAATTGACCTGTATCCTGAAGGAAATGGAAAGACAGTCAGTTCAAAACATGGATACCAAATGGAGACTATGAATTAGAATTAATTAAGTGGCTTTGCAATCTTACTGGAAGTTAGCTCTAATGCATGCTTTCAGCCAATATGGGTCAATTAGACAATATAATAATAGGATAAACCCAAATAAGTGTGTGGAACCTCCCAGGAAAACCCACGGACAATTGGTGGCAAAGCTCGACAACTGTGATATTGTGTGTAATTTGTAGCAGTGGTTGATCGCAGGATCGGTGACATACATCATGCACACTTGCTACATAACCAGTTCAGTTATTACTACTGTCAGTAGTAGAATACAAACAGGATATGTCACATCTCACAAACTTTCAACTTTTTAATCTCACAAACAGTCTCTTATCTTACCCAATTTTTCAAAAGATATCAAAGTTTGTTAATTACCTTGAAAGTATACTGCTAAAATGAAACTCACACTCCTGAACTAGAAAGAAAACAATGCTGTACTGAGCATACATACATACATTGTTGAAAATGGAGAGTGAGCCTGGCAGTTTTTAGAACCATTCTAGAAAAAAAAGTATAACTTTCCATATGCTAGTTTTACTTTATCAACAAACTAATTCAGCGAAGCGAGCGGAGCTGACTCTCTAATGAGTTCGCGATATATATATATATATATATATATATATATTTAGGTCTAGAAATTGTTTTTGTTCTTGTGTGGGCGTACGTGTGTACCCTTTCTCCTACGCGCTTGCGCGGGCTGGGTAACCTTCTTAGCAACATTTTGTTTTGTTTACCCGCCGTACGAACGAAGTAGCGATGCCCAGTAGACAAAACGTTAGAAACGCTCGGTCAAGAGCTTTGAGGGCGTTAGAAACTCCTGAAGAAAAATTAGTAAGGAGAGCGATAAGAAATGAAAAAGACAGGGCAAGGAGGAGGAGAGCTAAAACTGAAACAGAAACAGGTAGCAAAGTAAAGAATCTGACAGTATTTTGTAGCCACACCAAGCATGCATGGAATAGCTGCAATTACAGGGAACATGCATCGCTCGCTTCGCTATTTTGTGCTATGAGCACATCACTAGTAATTAAATAAGAGAATTGTGGTTTAAAGTTGTGTATTTGCCTGGCACACTGAAGAAAATAAGCTACTCCATGATGTGCTATCCAGCATTTGAAAAAGTGATTAAAAAACAAGCTGTGTGCATGCATGTGTGTGTCAAATTTATTTTTACCCAGTGGACATCAGTTTCATTCCACACGTGTTACTAATATCCACGGACACCAAAACATAATGTATTTGCCTCACATCTTTTACACCGTGTCTAATTTTACACCCCTGACAGTACACCCCTAACAGTGTCTCATTTGCTTCACTCACTCGTTTGCTATTAAAAATAAAAACAAAAGAACAACCTACGAACAAACAGCAACACAATATGTCAGAACAAAATCAAGCAAACTATTCCTCACCTTATAAGCCTTGGTCCTAATGTAATGATCACCAGCTATCATACATAGACTCTGCAAAGTTTTACCTAATCCCATATGTGTCTACCAGCAATTAGGAATTGGTCAAGGATAATAATAAGCCATGTAGTAGCAGACACATACCAATCCAATACCCCATAAAGCTCGTACTGCCAACCCCAGTAACAATTATATCCATCTCTCTCACAAAATTCCATATTTGAACGACACAGTAATTTCTCAAGTTCCACCATTCACATCAATCTGCCTGTCATACTATCCTAATCTCATGTGGCAAAAGGATATCATCACAGAGGATTCCATGAAGCTTGTACTTGTTGAGGAAAGCCAACCAGTTGATACCATCCTAAACACCGAATCATCATTGGATGACAATGATAATACATCATCATCATCATCATCATTACTATCATAACTATTACCTGCTGATACTTCCTAAGGTCAGCTTTTATTGACACTGGTACTACATAGCTATCCAGTTTGCTGGTGTCCAGCAGCTGCTCTATAAAATGCCTGTCTTCTTTTCTTCTTTCTACCATCCTGGATGACATTTCAGGAGGTATAGCTGCACCAGCCTAACATACAAACAACCAAAAACGTGACTTCAAAAAAAAAAACAAAAAAAAAATTATTATTATTATTATTTCACAATTTCTTTCTCAGCCTTCTTTTACTCGTTAGATGTATTCTCTCTCTTTCACAGGCTTTTTAAACAATATAAAAGCCTGTGAAAGAGAGAGAATACATTTAATTATTATTATTATTATTACTACTACTACTACTACCAATAATAAAGTAATAATAATAATAAGCTTGTGCCAGTAACAATGACGACCAACAGTGTGTTTTATGAATAACTGAAACTGATTGGTCAAGCATTGCTGAGAATTGAATGGGTAAAGCATCATCACATTCAATAGAAGGCAATTAAAGAAATGAAAGCGATTAAAGAAATAAAGGCAGGTAAACAGCTAAAGAAGGTGAAACCGGCAAGGAATGAATGGAGAAGGCAATAGCTTCATAAGCCTAAGTCCACGATCATGGATAAAAGGACGAGAGCCTGAGAAGAAAGGAAAGATGACAAGACTCTGGAAAAAAGAGAGCAGGATAGGAATAAACATTTATACATGTATTTTTAAACTAAGCAGTAGCTGTTCGCACAAATTTTTTGACACACACTTGTTCACTGGACATATAAAGACAAGAGTTACCTTCATGGTTAGACTATTGGACAATGGATTTTCAAAGTAACAACACTGTTGCGTAGGGCATATAACTATGACAGATAGTGCATTAACTTACCACCACCACCACTCATTCGAATAAAAATAAATTCCGTTAAGTTTGTACAAGTTTTAACTGCACCCGCAAAAATGTTTCAAAGCTGTAAACAATTCAATTGGATAATACGAGTAACGATCGATAAACCAGAGGATTCTGTTCAGTGATGTTTGGGACGGAGTCGACCACCGAACTAACGCAAGTACAAATAACATACGCATGTCCACACACACACATATATATAAACAAACAAATAAAAAATATCCCTGTTTTCAATTGTGTTACCCCTGATAGTGTCTCGCTCACTTCGTTCGCCAATAATACATATACATATAACACACACATACATTGTCAACTTACCTCCAGAGGCATGAGGGTGACAAGGTCAGCAAACACTCTAGATCCCATGAGTCTCACACTAGAATCCTGGTCACTCATAGTGCCAAGCACAGGCATGAGCAGTAGCACTACATACACCAGCCCACGCAGCCCCACCCTCTCTAACACACAGCTCAAAGCCTCTATAGCTCCTTGCCGGTGGGGGAGAGAAGGCGAGACACCAAGCCATGGCAACACTTCAGAAATGATTTGCTAAACAAAACATGTATACATACGAAAAAGGAGAGGATATGATAATATCTAGCAGGCATCAAAGGCAGCAAAAAAAAATTGGGAGGGGTGTGTGTGTGTGTGGGGGGGGGGGGGGGGGGGGGGGTTGTTAGTGGGAGAAAGATACTGTGGACAGACCAAAGATATGATATAGCAAATAAATCAACCACAGTATACAAGAATTTACATACAGTCACACAAACCTCGAGTGTATAGTGCAAGTCAATATTGCACAAGCCGGCCACACCCCTGGCAGCCATGTGCCGTATACTTGTGAACGGAGAATGGAGAGCTGGCAAGAGAAGGGGCATGAGGGTACGAGGAACATCAGGAGTGGCCAGGACAGGAGCAATGACTTCCAAGACATACAAAGAACTCACAACTGTCTGGACCTGACCTGCCTCCGTGCTGCCTTCTGGAGTGTAATCTACGTGCAAGTGTACACACAACATTGGGACTAATAAAGCACAACATGTAATATATAATCAAACCTAAGTTAAAATGAATTTGTATATTACAATGGAAACTTGATTGATAAGCAGTACCAAGAAGTGAAGGAAAGTGAGAGTGCACTGTATGTAGGTGATCGCATAACATTCTTTTTTTGTGATAAATTTACAATCACCTGCACGTGCTAGTGCAACTGGGTAAAGCAAACACGTCCATTTTAATCATCTGTAAATATGTTTATATATGCTAAACTAAAGTTTTTCAAACTTAACAAAATTTAGTTATACATACAATGATGGCTAGCTGCTACTACAGGATTGTGCTGTTGAGCACAATCCTGTTTTTTGTTGATGAATTTTGGCTAGCCATACATCACACCCAATAATTGCAATACTCATAACGACTCCTAATGTGTGAGTGGTGTGTACTTGTCAGGTTGGAAAGCGCACTTACAGTCTTGATTCTTTAACAACTGTTTGTGCTAAACAGTACCCCCCCCCAAAAAAAAAAAATCTATAGTGCGCGAGTCCAGTGCTCATCCAAGCTCTAGTTATACCCTGAACTAGCCTAATTACACATGACCAAATGAAAATCTGTCCTGTACCTTCTTCCTTGTCATCTGACACTTGGGGTAGTTTGGTGAGTGGTTGGTGGATGTGAGTCCACAGGCTAGGAACAGCACCAAAAAGATCCTCCTTAAAGTGCTGACAAAGCTGCACTAGAGACATCTCAGCCCCACGACGTTGACAGCACATAGCCTACAAGCAACATACAAAAGAAGTGACCAATTCAAATACATCAAACAATAAAACTGTTAAATAATAATAAAAAAAGAGTTTTTAGATGCACTCTATTTCAAAAGTAGTGATTGTAAATTGTTGTTGCTCAGTGGTAGTACTGAATTGGTGGTCCTGGGTTTGATGCCTAGTAACAACCACTTTTTTTTTTATTCTGCATTGTTTGTAAAGCCTGTAAAAAGAGAGAAAACATCTAATCAATAAACAAAGCTGAAAAAACAATAGTAAAGAACAGACATGGGGCGAAGTACTCGTGCTTAAGCACACTTAAGCACAGGCCATTAAGGACTCATGAAATACTCGAATCCTTTTGGTGATTTGAGTAAAAATACTCGTACTGTACTTAAGCACCTCCCATTTTCACCAGTACTTCTAAGTACTCTTAGAGTACTTATAACTAGTCTCACCGTGCATTATCTCTTTATTCAGCAAGCAGTCACATGCTGAACATTTGGTTGCTTGAAAAACATTGTTTTATTCATGATCAGTTGATTCATGATCAGTTGATCAGATTCACTCATAAATTTTTTTAAATAAATTACTCGTACTCACCCATTACAACTTTACAAATACTCGTAAAGTACCCAAATACTTTTCAAAGTACTTCGTCCCATGTCTGGTAAAGAATAACCTTTAAAACTCTGTATCTGCATTCATGAGCCAAAAACAAGTCACAAGAAGAAGATGGTGTGACTTGCTATATTCATCTAATTGTGCGTGCCAGTGTTCTTATGATCTCCCTTTACCTTCCTCTGATTCTCCAGCGCCAGTGCTGTTGCCATTGTCTCTCTTAAAGCAGCTGAAGGCCTTCCCCTCGTGGGGGGTGGAGGCTTAGAAGTATAAGAGTTGCCCTAGGTGAACAATAAACACACACACACACAAATATTCACTTTTTTGTCAAACACACTAACTTAGTCTTACATTTTTGATCTTGACAAGAGATATGATTCCAGTGTTCCACTTCCAGCCTGCTTTATCTAACACTTCGTCTGACAGAGGAGATCCTCCATCATGACCAGTCAGATTCACAGCACCTCCTCCTGACTTAGCACCCTTTCCTTTCCGAGAGGGGACATTATCTGAGAATTCTGGTGGCACCACTCCTGGTGTGCAGTTAGGATCACAGCAGGCAAACTGACAGAGATTTTTGATAATTTTTGAGGTCGGCGATGGGGTGCGTTTCTGGCATAAATCAACCAGTTCGCTCAGCCAGGTGGAGGCCAATTCCTGCAATGCAAAGAAAAAAAATTAAACTAAATTAATTAGTGGGAAAAAGAAGTGGGGAAAAGATGAACAAGATTGGAGTTTCTAATTGGAACAATATTTAATATAAGGTACATGCACATCAGAAAGTAAATGTTATAAAAGTAAAACTAGATAGAGTGTGAACAGATTGTAGATGTGCTAAACATCCTCACTTGTATGACAGAGTCTGATTCTGTCTTGATGCAGTCCATGAGTGGTCTGACCATCGGGTTCAACTTCTCCGGCAAGATCTGGAGTGATACCAGTGCACCTGCCACACACACGCTCACCCTTGTTGCCAGGCGCTGGTGCTCCTCTTGCAGACGACTAATACTGCTAACTAGACTACGATGAGCCGTCTCTAACTCCTGACGCTCTGCCACACCCACATTCACTGATGCAACTGCATTCTGATAAGTGGTGGATGCCAGTCTTGTTGCAAAGTCCACCGAGTAATTGCTATAAAATATAAATGCTTATTGATTTATGTTGCTCTTGTCCTTGATTGTGAGTTTACCTGGGAGAAATGTCTTTGACAAAATCCTGGCAATGCCTTTCCATAGCCATAATAAGTGACTGTACGACAGCAGCAACAACAACAAAAAAAAACAAAAAACAAAAAATGCATCGAAGTTCACAAGCTCTAAAAAATAGTTGACTGTCGTGCACACACATTCTCTATCCACATACATCACTAACCTGACAATCCCTCTGCATGGCAAGTACAAAAGGCACAATATCCTCCAGTCCTGCCGTGTCAGTTAGGGCAGCCAGTAGGGCAGGGCCAAGGGAGTCCAGGTGAGGGCAGTTCTGCCAATGACGCACAATCAGGACACTCACCATCTTGTGCAGGGCGCAACCACTAGACAGGAGCCTCTTGATACCAGTCAAAAGAGACGGCACAGCTCCCTGATTTGAGGGACTAGCTGCTTCTCCTAATGTAGTAGGCGTGACTCCATTGGAAGGTAGGGTACATAGTCTGTGAGCCAATAGGCCAAGTGCTCTGTAGATAATGCATAAACATTGAAAACTATAATGGAGAAGACAAATTACACTGACCTGGTTCCAGCAAGTCTGGCTACGAATGCATTCTGCTCTTTCTCTGAACTGGACTCCACTCCTGAGCTTCCTCCCAGATACAAATTACTGGAGATCTATTTTAGAGCAGAATCAATATCAAAAATAAATATTATATAACAACAAAAAAAAATCTTTAAAGTTGTTGACATTGCCCACTGTGGTTGAGTCTAAGCTATGGAGCTACACACGTACCAGACCACCTGGGACAGATGGGACAAGCAAGTTGGTATCTACTGGAGAGGTGGAGGAAGCCACCAGCAGACAGAGCCAAGACCATGTCACAGAGGACACTGATGTTTGTAGCAATGAGACAGATGACTGGTTCACAATGGCTGACCATACCTGGACAAATCAAAACTATTCTTTTACTTAGCTGTACAAAGTGATATGTGCAAAATATATTCTAATGTTGTATGTCAACTCAGGCTACTACATATTTCCTTGTGTATAATCCCATGGTCATGTACAAGAGCAGGCTAAGATTCCCCATACTGTGTTGGTAGATTTTCATGACATCAACAAGTTACATATCTAATTTTTATCATAGATATAAAATACAGTACCAACACAGTATGAGGAGTCTTAGCCTGCTCTTGTACATAGCCACAGTGATTATGCACAAGGAAATAATAGCCTGAGTTGACATACTTTATAGTAGAAAAAAGTTTAATAAGAGTATCCCTCCTACTCACTTGATGTAGAATCTTACGATTTTCTTCGTCACCTTCCAACACGAACCGCTGGAATACCTGACAGATAAGTGGCTGCAGCAGTTCAGGGAGCCAAGCAGTATGAGGCACCATTGTTGTTGAACCCTCCTTTTTCCCCACAGGTGAGACTGGTTGGGCATCAGAATAAGATTGCCCCCCATTAATCATCAGAAGGGTTGACAGTGCCTGAAGGGAAGATCTTCGAACAGAGGCAATGTTGTGGCCAAGAAATGGCCACAGTCTTGGAACTAGGCTCACAAGTTCTGCTGAGGTGTAGCGTGATGTGTGGGATGTGGCAGATGGAGATGACGGTAGTGTTGATGACAAGTGGTTAGAGCTGAAGGAGAGGAGAAGAGTGCCCATGAGCTCCATGATGCTGTTAGTGGAGGCTGAGAGATCATCAAGGAAGAGAAGAGAGTCCCACAAGACAGACAAAAGGTTAGCTACCTGTATAGAGACACAGAGCAACAAAATCACCTAGCATAAATAAGTGGACATGGGTCCACTTATTTTCTCACTTACCTTTCTGTCACCCATATGTATACACATAACTGTCGTCGTTGTTATATGACTCTTTACCAATCCCCACGCCACCTTTTTCATTATTATTGATGATGCTTAACCAATCCGGCTTTACCCATGAATTATTCTTAAATATACACACCATCGCTATCTGTTGCAACTATATAATAATATGCTTGTCATCAATAACTACGACGGTGGTGTGTATTCATTAGCTGGGATGGGTTGGCCAATCACACCATATATGTACATGTATATTTATCTTGAGAGTGTCTCATAATTCACCAAGCAATAACATAAACAATTAGATTGATCATCAGTAAAATAAACACAACAAAGTGGTTAAATATCCTACTATTAGTGAATATATACATACCTCGTGAGGTAAAATAGTCGTAAGCTGAGAAGAAACAGGTAGCAAAGAAGCTGCAGCAATAGCTCTTACATCATCATCAGAATCTTGAAGGCCTTGCAAGATGCATGGATACAATGAAGGCAAAAGAAAAGAACAGAGGTCCTAAACAGGGCAAAGAAAAAAAAAAAAATTAACATACATAACTGAAAACTATGGTAATTACAGAGTGAATGTAAAATACAGATTAGTATGTGCAAAGAAAAGACTGCTACTATGTAACAACCTTTTAAAACTGAATATTTTGCAATTTTTCCACGTGGTAAACAAACTTATACAGAATATGCAATGTGAAAACTTTGAAATTGATAGAATTAAATTCCAAGCTTTTTAAATAATATATCTCATATACTGTCATACCAAATATTATACTACAATATTTCCTAAACAGTCCACAGACTCCTGTGACAATCATAGAACCTTCAGTTACATAAACTCCTCACAGTTCTTGCCGCCAATAAGTGCTGTATTCCCATGAGGCTAGCATGCCGCACTTCCCACTGGCTCTGGGATGCTAGCAATACAAGAACATTCGTCATCTGAGCAATGCTCTCTTCAGTCATGAGGTGTGAGACTACACCCAGTACCTGCGCACATGTAGCTCTCACAGGGGCCACTACCTGCACACAAAAATTGGCAAAAAAAAAAACAAAAAAAAAAACGACAAAAACTGCTCATTCTTATGACTCCAAAGTCACACATGTACATTGCATTTATTTTAAAATTTAAATATAGTTGGCTGCCATTTCAATGCACCCATTGGTCTGTAAAGGCCAGACTCTTTATAAAATAAAAAAAAGCCAACTGAGTGTTCTATGCTGAGATTTAGTTAAAGGCCACAGACAGTGTTTCAAAATTTTTGAATTTTATGTCAAACCCTAGCTAAGCTTTCACATATAACTATTAAAACTATTGAAACTATCAATTGAACAAAGCTATAAAGTACTAAAAGTGGCATTACTAAAAATACATATACATGTGTGAAAGCTTAAAGTCTGAAATAGGTCCCAATCCTGCATACACATACCTGATCAGACACAAAATCTGCAAACCGATCCAATGAAAACACACACAACAGTCTAATTGCAGCATCTGCTAGCCACTTCTGATTAACAACTTCTTTCTAAAGACAAAAATAAATATAGATTACTAATTTAAGTATTTCACTTTTACTTTTAAAGCAATAAAATAAAATAAAATAATGTAATAATTCAATTCAAATGTTATACGGTTTAATTTTCCTAAATGTACAACTTTCAATACTCTTCAGTTTGGGAGTTGGCTATATGAATGATATATTCACTTGACTTCAATATCCTGAGTTTTATTATCTAATTCTGATACTAAAAATATGAAACTCCAGAATAATAAAGTATGGCTAACTAAAACTGGATTAACATTTCGTAATGTAATGGTGCTTTTTTATAATTTAAATATCATTCCCTTTCCCAGAAAGATATTCAGTATCTCACATACAGAATGTGGTGGTGTATGAGATGTGAGACCAGCTGTCTTTCCATGGAGTTTGATGACCTCCCTCAGTGCAGTGGCTGCTCCATGTCTTACCTGAAAAATATTCACATAGGTTAAAATGAATGTACAATCATGATGCAGTTAACTCATAATTAGAATGCACACCAATTCACCAAAATACAGCAGTAGAATAGATTGCCATAGATACATACAACTATTAGACAGATAGTGCCTTCAATAGTGTAATGAGGGCAAGAGAGTTGGTAAAGCTAACTGAATTCAGCTTACAGGTTGTCCATATTCTTTCAATAAATGCTACTTTTACTGGTAATTAATACATTGTAGTATTAAAAAACAACAACAACAACCACAGTGAAGTAAAGAGTAGAGTCAACTATGCCGACCATCCTCAGTAAAAAAAAAATTCTGGTACTGATAACTAAATGATAGGAAGTAAGTGCACGCCAGAGTAAAAAAAAAGTTGGGACATATAACAGAGTTGAGTATGAATTAATTCATGAAACCATTATATTGTAACAGAGCTAAAAAAACAAAACAAAAAAAAACAGCTGATTAGAACATAGCATTTCTTTAAATTTTAATATAATTACGTTGCTAGTTAACTCTATTTCTGACACAACCATGTATGTAACAAAACAAGCCTATTTGTCCAATTCTGATTAGTCTGGTAGATCGCCAAGTTGCTTACTAAATAGATGAAATAGTCTCTCAACCAGTTTAACAAAATAATTCCAAACTACAATGTGGCAATATCGTGTTTCATCATCAACATAGACATTTTTTGTAAAGAAACAAGTGTACTTGTTCTGTAACGATAAAAAAACAAAAACAATAACACTCACCTCCCACGAAGGGTTGAATAGATTGTTAAAAAGCTCCTCACAAAACCCAGAAAAAGGCCACTCTTGAGACTTTACCATCCAGAGGATCATAACAATAACAACAACAACAACAATAATAACAATAATAAATATTACTCATTTCTATGTCATAAGTAAGACATGAAATTGCCACCAAAAATATGCTAAGGTGACAAGAAATGTAGTCATAAGCAATTATGCTAATTGCATGTACATTGCTTAAAGTTACTTTAATTACTCTCTTACCAACATAGCATTGCCACTCTCACCCGTATCATAACAACTAAACCAAAAGAGATTTCCAGTGAGCCCAGAGTGAAAAGATAACAGAAAAACTGCAACTGTCTCACAACAAAATATGAATGGGAGAAAACAATTATTAACCAATTAAACTTTTCCACCTCAGTTTTTGTAATGAACAGAATATGACGAGCAATGACAAAAGTAATGCAATTGAAGCAGAGAAGCTGAAACAGAACTCATTGGAGCAGAAAACTGGAGTACAAAGGAAATATTGAATATGTTACACACACGATTCCTTATTTAGGTAATGCTAGTTAGAAATATTCAAACGTTTTAAACACCAGTATATTTTCAAAGAAGCCAACGAAGGACAATAGACCCAGGACAATACACCCAACACAATGCTCATTGTGATGTGATGTGACATACATGTCTGCAAAATGCTAGGAACTGGCTATGTATGAGGAGTTTCCTGACCTCTTCAAACCACAGAGCTAAATTGCTCGAAGGATTCTCAACTTGAAGTAAAGTTCAAAGTCTAGATGACTTGGTGAAAGATACTACTTCTCAAAGATTGGTCAAATCAAGCAGGCACCTGAGAGTCAAAAGAAGCTTTCTTTGAGTACACACAAGGGTATAGTTTTTGGGATAAGCTTATTTAGTCCCTGGATATTTCCTAGAGACTGTAAATTAGTGCTCTCAAGGGCATGGTCATCTATGTGGATGAGGTCAACGAGTATGAATAGGAAGATCTCCAAAACTTCAGAGCAGTGTTTCACTACAAGACAGATAGATATGATGCAACCAGAACAAGAGCAAACCTGATCAACCAACAGTCTATGGATCATACTGTACTTAGATTGCCAAGTAATCAAGTGTTGCTCTGATAGCTTATGAATACTATCTACATAATTTTATTCTTCATGGAATTATACAAAAAGCAATGTTACATAGTTGGAAGCTTATCTATAATGTTTCTGCTTGTCTAATTTAAATGTGAACACACTCGTTATAAACAAAACAAGAGTTATTCTTTCTCTAAACAACTTCAGTTATCAAACTACAGAGTTAATTCTCTCTACAGCGTAAAAATAAGAAGGATCAATACACAAGCAAATCCACTTGTTCGATAAGGATATCTTCATCAATACGATCCTGATCACGGCACACCCGCATCTCTACATCCTCACTGGTTGAAGTAGACAAATGTTTGATGAACCATGGAGGGTTGTTGAATGAACAGCAAGATATTCCATTGCAACCACTGTCATCCCATAAAGGGTCATCAAAATAAGCTGCTCCTGGAAAAGAGTAACTTCGAATCCCACTTCCACAAAAAAAATCATTTCCAATAAAAGATGGCAGGTATTGTCTAATAATATTGCTATGTCTACATGGACAATTGAATCTTAAATTTGCAGAGGTTTGACTTAGTCCAGATCCAAATGACCAAATGTGGATTTTTGGATTGCCATAAGTAATACTGACCCCATCTAAATAAGCTTCGTTTATTGTCCTTGTCCCCTCAAAAGCATCAGTAGATCTGAATTGATAGCCTCTGATTTTCCCACACACTGACGAATACGGCAAACCTTCAGTGCTGAATGATGTTGATGAACAAATAGGCCCAGAAGAATTACTTATTCTACAAGTACTAATGTTTGTAGTATTAGTAGTGTACAACTCCAGTCCAGTGGGACAACATTCACTGTCTCGACTCATATCTAAATGAGCTATTCTCCTCCATCCTCTATTCTTTCCACACGATGTAGTCATGTCGCAATAAACACGTATAACAGAACCGTTTGAAGATTGAAGCCAATAATAGCCAGACGGTACAGAGGAATTATAGTGGAGGATAGTGGCACAAAATGGTGCTGGATATTCAGGATGAACTCCTGGAATGGGTACTGATGCCATAAGCTGAATGATTGTATTATTTAAGCTGTTAAATCCTCCTTCAACATTTGAATTTAACAATGAGTATGATTCGTTAAATAATTCAAGCAGTGATTTCAGTTTATTATAGGAACTACATCCTCTACAATAGAGTTGTTTAAACCTTTAGTGCTACAGTCGAGACTTGAATTTAGAAATAAATTGTTAGACATACCAGGATTTCGACTTGCCATCGTAACCAACAATGCCACTGAACATAACAACAGCAGCAATTGTAAAATAGAAATCAGTCCAAGAACCCAAATCATCATTTCAAACTTGATAAAGCACTTTCCAGCAATATTTTGATTCTTTCTCTTATAATTAGTAACAGCATCATCAACAGATTCATAGCAGGCATTCCTTTGTACTTCTACTTGTTTTTCGTCCTTACATGACTGATTCATGTTATACTATTAGAAGCAATGACTACCAGATAAATAAAAAAAGTCTTAAGAAATTAACTAGTCAAATGGTCAAGATTTAAAGTACACGCTTTTTTTAAACACACAACTTGTTCACCACAAACCAACTGCCCTAAATTTAGTGAAGGCTGGTGGGGTATCGTGCACAGTGAGCCAACGTTCCATACACTAAGACAACAACAACTAATTAGTGTGTTGTTTTTTTAGACTGGATGTTGTGCTGTCAGAATGTGAAGTAGTTTACATATTATGATATGTTGATAAGATAGAAAGAAAGTTGTTATTGAAATACTCTTAATTCTATTATGGTCAGACTCCAGTGTGTTTGTCCAAAACATGCATAACAAGCTAAAAGTTAGTTTATGTACAACAAGTTAAAAGTCTTATACAATTATGAAACACTATACAGGTTTTAAACAAAAATCATCTATGACTTGTCCATTATTAAAATTGTTCTGAAGTTGTTTTTTTTAATTTTTTTATTTGGGTTCAGGGCTTGCAAGTACTACAGCACAAGTGATTTTATTAGTTATTAGTGAGAAGGGCATTATTTATCGCATAAATGGGATGCACATTTTCTTCATTTATAATCTCAAATGGGGACTAATCTTTAACTGCACTGCAATTTCAGTGTGACCATCTTCCTTAAAAAAACACTCTACTTCCACACAAAATGAGACACTATCAGATATAGCAGATATTAAGTTTTTAGTGTGGGAGAATTGATATAATAAATATAGTGTTAATGTTAGCTAGTAGATTTCCATTTATCTATAGCTAAGCTCCTGTCCTAATATTGCAAACATTAGTGATCATGCTGTAACTAAATATCAGGGAGTGAGTGTGGAAGCATTCTCTATTCAAGGTTGGCAATCTCACTCCTATAGCCTCATATTAACTTTGTCATGTAACTTAGTAATTGTTTTTACTTATCCTGTGGTTGATTGTTGTAAATTGGGCCAAGTTGGTAAAGGGATTCATAACAGCATTTACCTTGCAAACTAAAATGATAGCAATATTTCCACCATTGCTCAGCACTCTTTCCTCATTAAGTAGTGAACATGGTAAGCAAACACTTGAGTTACACTGCAATCCTTCCTCTTCTAAACTAATTTTATTAATTATTCTCTTCCCTTTCTCACACTCAACACAGCTAATCCTACCTATTATTTTCAGCTAACCTCATCATAAATGGAGTCCACATCTGTAACCTGATCTATGAGTATTTTGTCTGAAGCTTTGCCTTGATCCACTACTACACTGGATGTCTTTAACTTCTTATGAGGAGGAGAATTGCATTCCCTGACAAAAACAAATTGCAATCCAAGAATTTCAAACAATATATGTACACGTATGCACTTCCAAAACCACTGGATTGGCAAGAAGATGTACTCGGGAAGGAAGAAGAGGGAAATAGTCACAAAATTTAATATAAAAGATTGAACAAGTATTCAAACAAACACAATCTGCTAAGCAACTCACGACTGCCGCTTTGATTCTTGATCCACGGATGCCCTTCGTGCAAGAAGTTTGGCTTTTCTTTTAGCCAAGTTTCTTTCCCTAGCACTCAAGCCCGCAAGCTGCAGGGCAGTGAGTTCCTTCACCTGCAACAACAGAGGCTCTCATGAAACCTATTCCTATTACTAATCAAGCTAATTAATATTCATACAACGCACATTTCCTTTTGAACTCTCCTGAACGGGCCTTTGACTGGGCGGAGATTGGTGAGCAATGAGGTCACTGTCATCAAATAGGTGTTCCATACCCACAGAGAACATTTTCCCCTGAGCAGACAGACCTAACCGTTGCTCCAACTGCTTACGCTGCAGTGCCAGCCTTTCCTAAATAAGTACAGGTTTCAATTGTCCAATGTTAAAAATCAACTAGCTAACTTTGCCACAATCAAATATTGTGTATTCCGTGCACCAAAATGAAGTAATAATCAATAGTGTCCTTACTTGTGAAGTCATTTTCTGGAACTCAGGATCACCCTCTAGACCTTGAAATTCATCACCAGTAGAGGACAATAGTGGAGTACCATGACTTAGCACCTATAACCCAACACACAATACAAGATATTTATTTACCCATTTGAAACAGATGCAGTCTGAAATAATGCATTCACTAAGAACTAGTGTTATATCACAACGTAGGTCTCTTATTGTCCCACTCCACCCTTTTGCACTCTTCTGTGAAATAATATTTCATGTTCCTCATGTCCCTAAAACTAATGTTAATTTCTATTACACCCTATTTGGTATACAGTGGTAGCTCAGTACAAAAGATGCTCGACTCCAAATGGTTTTCATCAGTTTAAAAACAAAGACATATCATTTGTGTTTTCCAATTGATGAAGACCTTTTGGGATAGTAATGCCATTTTGTACTGAACTAATACTGCACTACCAAAAAAAAGTACATTATTATTAAGAATATAGTAAATTTGTCTCTAAAAGTATACAAACCTATCAATTACAACCTAAGTTAACCCTGCCTGCTCAGATATAACTGGAAAAAGAAAAAAAAAAGCAATAAAAAAAACAACCAATGCTGAAAACAGGTATCAGCTAAGTCAGCAATAGCCATGAATGCTAGAAAAAGATTAAGAGCATTGTCAGATGAATCAGTGGCATAAATATTACAGGATTTCTTATGCAAAGAAATGCAGTATCTGTGAGGAGCATGCGAGACAGCGACATAATTAGGCACAAATACGGGGGAAAAAGGTCCTACATCTTAGATTATACATATGTATATATATATATAGTGAATATTTCATTGAGTTATACCAGAGAGTGTCTTGCTCAATTAACTCGCTCTCCCAATTTTTATACCATTTTTATATCAAATAAATCAAAAGAGAGGAACTCAGGCTCCCTCGTGCTGTCTTCATCATCCCACTCCACTTCTGTAGGAGACTCAGACTTTGCTTGAAAACTTGGATCCCATTTTTTAACATTTGAAGCTATGGCCTCTACTGCTTGCCCGGCTGCTATACGAGTCTCCCACGACTTGCTAGTAAGATAGCCACTCACCTAAAATCATTTGAATGTTATAAAAACAAAACTATGCCATTCATTTAAAAGTAACCAAAATAAACAACTATACCACTAGTAAAGGGTAAAAAAACAAAACAAACTCATTACTTTTTTTAGAAGGTTCTTGAGCTCATGAGGGTGAAGCTTTTGAATTTCTCCTATTTGTACAGCAGCAGCTTTTCTAGTCACTGGTGTTGAACCACTATCCAAAAGCACCCATAACCTTTCAAGCCTAGAATTAGGGGTTAAATTGTTACATTTCACAAATTTTCAATTAAAATTACCACAAAAGTGGCTATAAAAATGTTAAAAGGTGAATATGAGGCAGAGACACAGACAAGCGTACGTTAGTCATTACTCTAATTACTGCGCACTCACTCACCTTGTCGCCATCTTGTACACGCATGCCCATAAGGCCGAAAGTACTCTATTTATGACGTAATGAATCCTTTAATTAACCACACCTCACTTGTTAGAATAATTGCTCAACTTTCTGTCAGGAATTTACCACAGCGGCTAAACGAACTTAGAACTCGTAGTAGCTCGCGCACTTCTACCAACTACAATAATTTCCAGACACGCAAGAGCTGAGAAATAATCTATAGTGACTGGTTTCAAGAGGAATCAAAATTAATCGTCAACCTGATGAGGAGTAGATTTCTTGAGCAGACTCTCTTATCTTCATGTCCATTATTCTAGTATTCTTTTCACTGGGAGGGCCATCCCCTCTCCCCTCCCTCTATTGTTCTCCCTTGCCTAATACTTACAGCAATCCATGAAAAGACAAAGCAATTAAAATAGCAAATAATAATGCATAGTTATCAATTTTATATTGTTTCTGGGTCAATTGATTGGTAATTTTTTTTGTTGCGTAGTAAACAACATCTAAGGAGACATTAAAACTCTATTATTCAAGTACGTAAAGAGAATAAAAAACGTAGATCATTGTCCTCATTACAAACAAAAAAAAATGCCACAAAAGTAAGTAGCTATAGCTAAAACATAATCATCAATTTTCTTTTTGATAAACCTTCATGGCAAAGCTGCTAATTTGTAGTTGATCTGTATCAGAATGACAAATAATAACTGCTATAGAAAAGTCACATTAAAGTCCCTACCTTATTCAATAACAAATTCTTAGAAAATTCCACGAAACTAGCAATTTTACTGTAGTCAACAATCAGATATTCAATCCAGTGAGTGAATGTAGCTACACTACATTGCCAACATTGCTTTCACACTATAATCTTGGAATGCTAACCAAGTGTGAGTAGTAACAACTAGTATGTGTGCACTGAAAAGCAACACTATTTATGTACATTTGGATGACACTGAAGTACTTGCAGCTGCTATAATGTATTTCTTCAGTACAGAACATCCTCTTTAACTTAATGAGTTATCTATTGCTAACACAGCAGCAACAATAAGATAGTAATATTTACCTGTTCAGTTAGTTACAGATAAATTAAAAACTGTGCAGTAATTCCTTAGAAATGCATGTTTGTTTATTCGTTGTTGTTGTTTTAGTTTTTTTGTTTTTTTTTGTTTTTTTTCCAATTCAAATTAGATGCAGAGAGTAGTTACTTAACTACCTAATAAACATATTAGCTGCCTTTGGCTACTGCAGCAGTAAGCAAGTCACAATTTAGTGCAAGACTACACCCTGAGATAAATAGCTACATACCAAAACAGTGATATTGATTACTTCTTGTCAGTTTTTCATCTTGAAAAAAAAAAAAGGCTCATTCAGTTTTCCAAAGACGATCCCTATTATTGTATTGTAGTTATGAATGTCATGTGTGTACAATTATAGCTATATTGAGTTGTAGCTAAATTGGAAGTTTCCTCTCTTAGAGATGTCTTGGTATAGCATGTATCACATGTTACTGCTGGGTAGGAGGTAAGGGAGTCAACAATAATGTTAAGAAAGAAACTAGAATTAAAATTCTGCCAGTGTGTGTAATCGTAACTCTTAGACTCCTCCAGAGTTGAATGTCTCAAAAAACATGCACAGTACTACAGTACATGTTGTATATTACAAAGGACTTCCTTTTACCTTCCAGATACTTGTTTCAGTTTTTGTCAAGTCTGTCAAACATAGCCAGTAGTAATTCATGAGCATCTTCTTTCCTATTCATACTCTATCCAGGTAAACTACTACAACATAATAATATTAAATTAAAAAAAAAAGTTGTTTAATTTTTAATATTAATATGATGGCTACAATTCAAATTAGAATACAATTTATCTGGAGAAATCACTGAATAAGTAGAACCAGCACTCGATGAACTCTTCTGACAGATACAATGCAGGGAAAGCAAATGTGACAGAATATTACGAGGACATTTTCAGCTAAATTTAGGAACAGTACCATACTGAAAGTTAATTTTGAATAGACTATTGACATTTAGAAAACACCAAAACACTGTACAATACAGCTCATTGCAAGGCTTTTCAATCTCACTAAGACCGTGGGGAAGCCATACTTGTAACAAAACCAAGTGGAAAGACAGCATCTCACGTGTGGTAAAGTAACACACACATACGGCCGGTCGGTGTAGGAGCTGCGCGCGCTACTATGGGTTCAAAGTTCGTTGGATAAAAAAAAATAGGTGGCTCGATTTTATCGAACGTTGCTGTAGTATTTTTTTGAGAACATGGCGCACAAGAGGCCGAGGCAGTTAAAGTTTGAAGAGCAGGGAGTAGAAGATACTAAAAAGGCAAAAAGTGGTGAAAAAATTCGAGTTTTTGTGGATGGGTGGTAAGTATAAAGTTTTAGCTTCTCAGCTTAGCTATGCATGTATATGTACAGGGGTGATGTAAGTGAAGTGGGTGGATGGGGGGGAGGGGGGGGTGCACAGAAAAGAGCACTTCATGCAGATTATTACACCTTGTAAAGGTACCACCATTTAAGCATTAGCTTCATGATACTGACTGACTCATGAATTCAATTCAATTTGCAAAACAATAATAATAAGCTGCAGATCACAAATATATCAATTTTAAATCTCTAGATCATTTAATTTTCCTCACTGTGACTTTTGTACTCAGTTTGAAGTTATTTTTCCATGAAAAATTAAGGTAATGAGAGTATGGCGTATGGCATGTGGTACATGGTGCCCCCCCCCCCCCCCCCCTCCCCACACACACACACTTTGAGGCAATTTCCATTACCCCTGATATATGCTGTTTCGCCTAATTTAGTATTTTTTTGCTTTACAGTTTTGACTTAGTACATTATGGACACTTCAATGCCTTGAGGCAAGCCAAGAAGTTGGGAGATGTTCTAGTTGTTGGAGTGCATAGTGATGGTGAGCTAGAAGCTTTGCTTGCATCTTCTTGCTAAGCAATAAGTAGTTGTTCTGTATCAACTAACTTAACCAATTTTTTGTATATCAATAAGTACAATGACCACGCCCTTTGTGAATGAGTTTATAATTGTAAATCTGTGTATATTAATGAACCCATTTCTACTATGTATATTTTTTACGTGCATAGTCATTTTTATGCAAGTATATTTGTGACCGTCTATGGGAAAATCAGGCACAACGTGGCATGCGTAGACGTCGCAAAAAGATCGATTTAGTTCTTAAAATTGTATTAAATAAGCCTAACGAAGGGAACGGTTAGGTGATATATAGCGGGAATGGCTAAAGCTACGGCGATAAAACTTGGAGAGCTTAATATCTGCTTGCCGAGGAGTGTGTAAGTGCAAAAAAAAATTTTTTCGTCGGGGCCGCGTTGTGCCCGATTTTCCTGTAGACGGTCACATTTGTTTCTCCAGATGAAAATCTCTTGAAATTAAAATCTTGAATAATCTATGATTAAAAAAAAATTTTTTTTTAATGTTTGGCCCAAACTCAATTGCTCAATAAACTCTTTTTTCATTTTCTAATTTTTTTTAATCAGCTTTTTATGTTGCTGTTTGATGTTGCATGAAAAGACAAATTTGTGGTTTAACCAACGGCCACATGACACAAATGTAATTATAAAAACTGAACTGCTTAAAAGCTATTTATTATTATTTTTCAAATGCCAAATACTACAACTAATACTTTTGTTAATGTGTATACAGTGAGACCTCTCTTATAAGTCAATGCTTGGGGGTAAGCTTTTTGTTATTTTCTATTATGGTGGAGCATTCCATTCATTTTGATTGTGGCTAAGAGTCAGGTTGCTTCGGAATTTTGAAGAGAGGTTCAACTGTATGTTTGGATAGGTATATGGTAACTAAATAAACCGCAATGTATTTTGTCAAACTCCAGTTTTCCTACACAGCAGCAGTATGGCTTTGCAGCTGAGTGCATGATTTGGCTCATCTTTAGCATCTGAACACTGTACATGCTGCCATCTAAACCCTTGCAGCAGCATCCAGGGCCCCACTTCAACAGTAACTGCTAGCACTTAATCAAAAGCAAAACATCTGAACCATCTAGTGGTTTTTTGTTTTTTTTTCTCTCCCAGCTTCTGATAAACAGTCCAAACTCGCCATTAAACAACAACTTAGAACAGAGGGCAGTACTTACTTTGAAATTTAAAAAGAGTAGTGAGGGTGATTTCTCAATGATATTGCTTCAGTTGAACACGCTTGATTGCTACTGTTTTGTAAAATATCACTCTTACAGATTTCTCATTATTGAGAATCAGTTTTTGTACCATAGCATCAATTATAATAATACTTTTCTGATTCAAGATTTAAATGTTTTTGTTTGCTGGGCAGTTTTCTCAATTATTAATTTATTAAACACTTTGTTGTAAGAAATGAATTAAAGGTGAGAGTGTTAACTGAACTTCATGTTAATTTGTCCATAGAATTACTGTATCTGTATGCTGACCCATCAGAAACATAACTGGGAACACAACACACTTGTATAAGCAGTTACCCAATCCCAAATGGTGTTCATTCTCTTGTATTCAGTATTATGTCGAGATTCTTAGTTGACTGTAAGTAATAGCGTCTAGGAAACTTGTAGCACACCTGTGCACACACTAAAATAAAATAATAAGTTTGGAAACAGATAACGGAGGAAGTGAGAAATTATTACCAGGGACATTTTGTTTTGTTTGTTTATGTTTAAAGAGGAAATTACGCACCACAAGGGACCACCAGTGATGAAAGAACAAGAACGGTAAGAGTTGGAACCAGTGGCGGTTGTAAAGTATATGCCACTAAAGAAAGCCACCTAGGTTTCAATTCACCAGTTAATTTAACCAGTTATGAGTTGTCTGTCCTTCACCAAGTTATTAATTTGCATTTATGTATCACAGCTTGCCAAAGCACTGTTCTTGAGTTAGTGCATGTTGTGTGTATGTGTGTGTTTGTAGATATAGGATGATCAGATCTGTGAAGTGGGTTGATGAGGTGAGAAAAACTGAGAACGTAACTGATGGTATTGCATGAGTGAGTTGTGTACATTGATATTGAAGAGTTTGGCAAATGGCAACTTGGTTGTTGCTTTGTTGAAATCTGTTTCATTGCTTCGTTATGATAGGTGATAGAGAGTGCACCTTACATTGCTGAGGTAGAGGTCCTGGACAAATTAAACTGCGACTTTTTTGCTCATGGAGGTAGGGGGCATGTGATGTAATGGTTGTGCAAGTCAATGAATATGCGTGTTGATACCTGGTGATTTGATGTATTCCCTTTACCAGATGATGTAACACTCACTGCTGATGGAGAAGATGTTTACCAGAAAGTGAAGGACGTGGGGAGATACAGGTACTGGGGGGGGGGGGGGGGGGGGGGAGGGGAGGGGCAATGTTAGATCTGGTCAGTTTGATAACATGTAACTAAGTGATAACAATATTTCCTTCTTCAGTTCTATGCATTGTATCGAGTCTTCCATGTGATAGTCAGTCATTCATGCAGCTTGAATGCCAGGTAGTGTCATTTCAGTTGTATTTCTTCAGGGAATACAAGAGAACTGCTGGAGTATCCACTACAGATTTGGTGGGAAGGTTGGTTTACTCTGGCTGAGTGTTTGGCAGTGTTGTGTTATTATTACTGGTGTCTGACACAGAATGTTGTTGATGACAAAAACTCACCACACGCCATCATCTGATCCGGATCGCTTGGTTGGTTGTGAACTTTTTTTTATTGACCATTCAATGTGTATGTACATGTATGTACATGTATGGAATTAGATGAGTGCCAAAGAAGAGTGGTCCAAACAAGTTCAGGTATGAATTTTGTTAGACTGTGTTAACTATACTCCTTGAAATACTATTGCCATTTACAAAGGCTTCGCCAGCAAAAAGTCCGTACACTGGAGTTTCCCAGTTCTTAGCGACTTCGCAAAAGATGTTCCAGTTTATGGAAGGCAACTTGAAGGAGCCCAGAGTAAGTGAGGTGGTGATCCTAGTGCTTATCAAAGTAATTATCATATAATGTGCCGTCAACTTACATATTTATGTTCTGTTTACGGATTTGCAGCCAGGAGATAAAGTGGTGTATGTAGCGGGAGCCTTTGATTTGTTCCATGCCGGTCATGTGGACTTTCTGGAGAAGTGCTTAGAGTTCGGCCAGTATGTGATTGTCGGTTTGCATGAAGACTATATGGTGAACAGGTACAAGGGCAAGAACTACCCCATCATGAACCTTCAGGAGAGAGTTCTCAGTGTATTGGCTTGCAAGGTAAGAGCTGATTCAATACTATGGGATGCTGTTGTTACATCATCAATTTTTGCATTTAGTACGTGTCAGAAGTGATTATAGGAGCACCATACAAGGTTACAGATAACATGATAGACCAGTGCAAGGTATGTCTTTGTTTGGATTACTGGTGCACCATGGCTCGCTATAAAGCACAGCACCAGTTATATTGTTAATTATTGGTAATGTGTATGTATGTGTGTGATAGTGCGACTTTGTAGTTCATGGAAGTACTCCAATCAAAGAGGACTGTGATGGACAAGATCCTTATGAGGTGTGCATTTACTTCTTTAGGTGTGCTTATACTCCCAATTTTCAGTGAGCAGTTTTTGTATCACTTTACTCATGCTGATCTTAACAGCAGTACACTTGTCAGATCAGCAGCAGTTACACAAGAAATCATTTACCATTTTTATTTGTGCAGGCTCCCAAGCGACGAGGTATATTCCGTACCATCGAGAGCGGCTCTATCCTGACCACTGACACCATCACACAGCGAATTATTGCCAACAGAGAACTGTATGAGAAACGCAACAAGGCCAAGGAAGCAAAGGAGATTCGTATGATCCAAGCTAGAAGAGAATCCAAGCAATGAATTTATTATACTTTTAACACAATAAATGGTTCATGTCACAAGGTTTCGTTTTTAACTCTTTATATTTGTACTTTAGGGTTGTTCTTTTAAACATGGTTTTAATAGATAAATGCAACAAGACAAATGCAGGAATTTTTCTTTTTAAAGATACTTTATTATTATTGTCACTGAATTTGCAAGTATAGAATTAAACAATGAACATAATGATAAATACATAAAAATAAAATAAATATTGTAGATTAGGTCAGGTTAAAGGCAGAGTTAAGGCATCCTCATAGGAGTAGCAGCAGAAGGCCCAAGCAACATCTAAAACATAGGGGTGGAGAGGAATATAAACGGAAATAAAACATCCCAACAAAATAACAAGATTGAGGGTTTTAATAGTGTAAAAAAATGCATGTACCAGTCCGTTGTCATTAAATTATTGCTAGTCATCTGCTTGGCTTGAGCAGGATAGGTAAGTGAGCTCCACAAACTTATAGTAAAAGTAACAAAAGCTTTGATTGGTATATCTGGTAAAGGGTTTACTACATTGTAGCAACCAAAAACAGATGCACTGAGTAACCTAGAGTGATTGGAGTCCAAGTAAACCTAAGCCCATTCAAAACTTAGCGTTGTGATACAGCGGGTAAAGGTTGTGAATATCAGCAATCAATTGTAGCCGTTTTGGAAGCTCAAAAAAAAATTTTTTTTTGCCTTTTCAAAAAATCACCAGTGTTGCCCTGAAGTCTTTCATGGTACAGTATAAAAAATCCTATGAAACGATTTTGCTTTTGGGAATAGATATAGCTTTCACCAGTGTTGGGTCAAGCCCTGTAATTAAGAGCTTAAGTCCAAGCTCAAGCCTTTATAGATATTTAGAGCTTATTAAGTCCAAGCTCAAGCTCTATTCAGAAGTTGGAATTCTTTATTATTGTGAAAGAACATTGAAATAAAAAGGAAATGACTTTAATAAAAGTTACCAATTTGGCTGTGGCTAATAGCCTATTAGTGGGAAAGTGTTATTGTCTACTAATATTGATTCTTTGCTTCCATTCAGCAAACAACTATCAATCAAGTGAGCTTGAGCTCAAGCCCAATATTTTGTGATAGAGCTTCAAGTTCTTGACCATTTTTATGAAATGAGCTTCAAGCCTCTTCAAGCCCTTGACAAACCTGGGCTTAAGCTCAAAAAGGCTTAAGCTCAACTGGCCTCCACATACCACTACTAATACCATCAACACACCAAAACATCTCATATACACAGATTTTCCACCTAATACAACAAACTGTCTCACTCGTTCATCATCCCACTTTCTAGTTAATCACACGATCTTTTAAAACATGTAATTATAACTTATTTAAACATCCTACCCAATTCAAAAGCAAACTGTAACCGAGAGCTGCGTACCTGCTTTTTCTGCATGCTCTGCATTTCTTCCACTTCAAGTCTTTGTTGCTGAATGAAGATGGGAAGCAAGATTACAACAAGAGAGGAACCAGCCACCCACGCCGACCGCCTCACCAGCCACCAACTAAACACACCACTTCTCTTCAAAACATCCCAGAAAGGGTCTGGCAGCATTTCTGACAAACCAATGAGCCTCTCATAAGCTGTTTCAACTACATCTTCAAGCTGAAACGAAGTAGGGAAAGTAAGTTAAATATAAAAAGCAACAAAATAAAACGTAAGAAGTTGTAGTGACTTTCAGTGTCATTATCTTACTTTTGCTACTCTTAGCCTTTGGTCTATATCTATTATTTTGCAATCATTATAGTTGCTCTTTCAAAGTGATTAAAAAAGGTATTTCTTCTTGAAGTTTTAGTTTAGCATTGTGCTAGTAACAACCACCAAAAATTACATTACCATGCATGAGCTTTTTAAAAGATATAGCTGAAATTTATGTCCTTCATCACCAACTTAAAGCTAAAGCATATTTCCAAGACAAACAGTCTTCAGCAAAAAAAAAAAAGAAGTAAATGTACGAAGATATAAGCCTACCTATCAACCCTAATTACCTCTTCATCATCAGCTGTCACCGCCTCTACCCGTTCGGCCTTCTTACTGTCTACTGCTCCAGAACTGGAAGATTTGGGTACAAAACCTAAGCTAACCCGAACGCCCTTTTTCTCCTCGTTTTCTTCCTCGCCCACGACGCCAGGCAAAACTATTTCGTCGTCTATATCTTCCAAATTAGCCATTGAAGCCCCCAGACTCTAACAGCCACGTGGGTTGGGTCACCTCTGCCCACTTTTCACGCCCAACAATTATTCACGTGATTAAACGGGTTATCATGTGATAAAGCCGTGTAAAGTTTGTTGTGGAGGTATGCGAAAGAACACCTGACTGGCTAACACGAACTTTCTTGCTAGGCTGTAGTGTAACATTTCAAGGATACGTCCTCAGGTCGGCTGAAATCATAATGCCGAGCATCAAGAAGGTGAGCTGTGGTGATAATGACTGTTATAGTTGCAGTTTCTTACAGTTGCGATTTTGCTTCAGGCGAATCCTGCGGATTGGGTGCTCAAGTTGCCTCCTCCAGGAAATTGCAGCGTTGGGTCCGCAAACAATGAAATGATAAGCTATGATGGATCTATATCGCAGGAACGAGAAAACGAGGACAGGTAGGGGCAGAGCAGAGTAATAATCTGCTTCTAAAGCTAATGATGATGCACTGGTATAGGTCACTGGTGTGCACATATGGAGACAAGCAGCTGTTTATGGTCTTGGATGGCCATGACGGCTCCAAGGCTGTCAAGTTTGTGCAGACTTACCTTCCCCATGTACTCCTTCACAAAGAGCTGAGTTTGTACGACCAAAGGACAGTGGATGACATTAGCAGTGCCATACTTGCGACAGAGACTCAGTTCTTTGTTAGCATAGATCCGTACATCACGAGGAAAGTTACTCTGCAGATTGAAATTGAGGTAATTACATATGTATGATCTGTCTAATGATGAGGGATATTTTCTGCAGGAAATGTGACCACTCAACATTAACAGTTGACTAGTTGTCACGTTCATTAGCCCAAACAGGCTTCAACTAGGTGCTTTTTTTTTTTTTTTTTTTTTTTTTTACAGTTTTTGTAAGGTCTTTACTTGAATGTGATAGTATACCCTACCACGTTAAATTAACAAACTTGGTTTACTGCTACTTAGCATGACTGATACAAAAAGTTAAATTAATGAAGAAAAAATAATTTTTTTGGAAGACCGACTCATTCACTTCCAATAATGTGGACATGGAATTTCAGTGTGTGCTGCTATATTGATGCAATAAAAAAAATTTCAATGTGCATGTTGTCAGCATGTTTTCCCAAGAAGTATTTTTGAAGTATTTCGTTAGGGATGAACATCTACCATGAGTAATGCGGGTGCCACTTTCGCTCCAACATTTTTGCCCAACCATCTGCTACCGTATTGATGTCAGTAAACATTAGAGTTTAGACTGCAATATTGCATGAACACAATCCAGCTATTAACTCTTTACTTTTGGTTTTAAACGGATGCTCAAAAGCTGTTAGTTTCATATTCATATATCCCTGTACCATCTACAATCCTGTGTTCAAAATAGATACTGATAGCAGTGGATTTTTTGGAGCACACACTGTTGATGTTGTCTATGTTTTCTAAAATTTATTTGATACTTCTTCACTATTCTAATTTGGCCAGAAAAAGTTATTTAGTCATTAAAAATTTGTATCAATGTCACTTCACAAACTTTAGTATAGTACAAAGAAGCTTCAGTAGTATATAGTTTATGTATATACGGATATAATAAGTTTAGAGTGTCAAGAGTGAAATTTTATATTGGTGTTTGTAATTCATATGCATTTTGTTAGTCATGTAGTTTGTTTGTTATTATTTTATTTGCTTTTTGTTATTTTTAACGGATTAATTACCATACCCTCTCTTTCAATGTCTCCCACGCAGCAAGAAGTGCCGGACATGAACTCCAGTGAGGCATCCAAGCTTTTCCCAACCCAGATAGCAGAGATAGTCAGACTGGACGACCTGATAAAGAGTGGCACTACTGTGGTGGTAGCGCTGATGTGGCGGAACAAGCTGTATGTGGCCAATGTGGGGGACTCCCGGGCTCTCCTCTGCTTACACCAGCCTGTGAGTCCTGATTGAGTAGGGCGTGTGCTCACTTAGGGTAGGGGATGTCGTACACTCAATAAACTGCGGGTGTTTAGTCGATGAAATTCTGTCTGTGTAATTGTTATGGCATGGTGTTGGTGGGTAAGCGAGGTATTTGATGATGTTCCTTGAATTGATGGCCGATGATTCATGGAGACGTGTAATTGTAGGTGGAGTGCAGAAGAACCACTACTTAGTTTTTGCACATGTTTTTGGTTATTCCCTCTATGTTATTGTCCAAGGAATAGTTTTAGTTTTTGTGAACGTACAGACAGCTTTATAGGTCATGTTAAAATTGCAGCCATCTTAAAAAAAATGTTCTTTATAGCTGTACAACTATCTTACTGATAGAGTTGACCATGACTGCCACAGGCACTATTTAAAATACTGGCGAAGTCTTGTTGTGGTAGCTCATTGATGCTACTGTAGTTGCTCAGTAGTGCTTCAGAGATACATAATGTTTTGTAATTTTGAAGTGAAGGCCTCTTCCTGGTCTCACACTATTGAAGTTTTATTGTGTGTTGTTTTTAGTACTGCATGGCGAAATAGTCTAGGTTCATGTCAATACTATAGGTAGCAGCAGAGCCCTTGTCCCTTATAGTGCACCACTGTAATTACACAATCTATATAATAATATGATTTGTCTTTCAGTAACAACAACTACGGTGTGTCTATTCATGAATAATTCATTAGCTGAGTCGACGAACATCGTCCGTAATGTAACGCTGCCACTAGCTTGCACCAAATAACACGGTGGTTACATTATTGATCTGTAACCCTGTTATTATATCCTCTCAAATGATGATTTAACCAACAACAATACAGTTAGAAAAAATATATTAAACTAGCAAGTACCCTGCCACACACAGAGGCACTTGATGTACTAAATTTTGTAAATTAGGAATGCATTTCAAATGATGATTGAAGTTTTTGGAGAGGGAGGGTGTGTGTGTGTCTGTCTGTAATAGCTTCTTTTTTTAAAAGGTTCATTTACAACAATATTAGTTAACTAGCAAGTACCCCGCCACATAGTGACGCTTGATGTATTGCAAAGTAAGAATGCAGTAGCACAAGTTATCTTACTCAGTTATCATTCTCTACCATTGGTTAAGGTTACATAAGTTTCCCTCTCCTACTCTCTTTTTTCTGAACTATCTGAGCTTTTCTTCTACCCACCTCTCCTAACTTAAGCTCTTTTTCTCGAGTCATGGAGCCCCCTTTTACTTTGTCTATCTCTCCTGCTTCTGAATTTCTGTATTGAGAAACTTTTGTCTTTTATTTCGTACTTTAGCCTTTCTTTTGAAAACTAACCCCCGCCTTTACTCGTTGATTCCACCCGCTTTTTAGTTATAATTAATTGCTCGCCTTTTTGCCTTCTCTTCCCTTCCATTTTAAACCTACACCGCCTTACCTCGCAGATTCCATCCGCTTTTCAGTTACGATTAATCACCTTTTACCTTCTCTTCCATACTTTCGCCTTCCTTTTTGAAACCTACGCTGCCTTCCATCGTCAATTGCACCCGCTTTTTAGAAGTAACCAGCATGTTCTACTGATTGTGACGATACTTTACCTACCATAAATGAACGATGATTTACTGAACCATACAAAGCTCATGAATTATTCATGAATACACACACCGTCTGTCATCGTCGTCGTTACTGACACACAAGCGTAGTATTATATAGATTAGATATAGCATTTAATAACCCTCCATAGTTTGATCAATAATAGTTGACAAAAATTAGATTTGTATATATTTTTTGTTGCACCTGTAATGATGCTTGTGGACTTCCAGTAGATAACTTTTATTACGACATGTTAAACAGCAGCGATAGGAAATAATATAGAGATGGCTTCTTAACTGGTTTCCCTTACATCAGCTAAGGAACAGACCACAAAAGTTAGGAACCTAAATCTAAAAACCAAGGGTAGTGTATTATTAGCCTCATTGGTGAAATTTCCACTGGACTATATATGTGACCGTCTACAGGAAAACCGGGCACAACGCGGCGTGCGTAAATATCTAGAAAAGATCGATCGATTTCTTAAAAATGTATTGTTTCAAGCCGACGGAAGGGAACGGTTAGGTCTATTATAGTGGGAACGACTTAAGCTATGACAATAAAACTCGGAGAGCTCAATATCTGGACGCCGACAACTCTGTAAGTGCAAAAAAAAATTTTCGAAGGGTGTCGCGTTGTGCCCGGTTTTCCTGTAGACGGTCACATATATATACTGTATATATATATAATACTTATTACATGAGTCAGAGGGTGATATGGCAGATATTTCACGAGCAGGCTAATTTATTTTCACAAGCCAGAGGCGAGTGAAAATAAAGCCTGGGAGTGAAATATCTCAGCCATAACACTCTGACAAGTGTAGTAAGTGGTTTATTCCACCCTAGATATCTTCACTACCGTAGTTAGTACAAGAAGTAGGGTAACTCACAGCGTAAAGTTGGTTGTTGGGACTACCCACATTCCCAGCTGATATTTTATTATCTGCTCTAAACCTGTTGAGCAGGGTACACCGATAAGAGAAAGCTGTAAAAACCCGAGAAAATTGAAATGTTTGGCCGGTTGCTATAACTACAAGGGTAATGGGCTTGCGCAGTACAGCGTGAAATAACAGCGTACCTAAAAATATCATTGTGAAGATATCTAGGGTGGAATAATTAAATATATATAACATAATATAAATATACATCACTTTCATGACGCTAAGCCAGCAATGTTCCAGCAATGTTTGTAATTACCTGATGAATTAAAGTACGTATATCTTGCTAGCAGCTTAGTAAGATTCTTTCAAAGTACAGCCAAGGATTTGTTTACTGTTGTCGTTATTGTTTTTCCCTGTTTGTTTATTTCCCTCACTTTCCTTAGGGCGTAGAAGGCAGTTTGAATGTAACGCAACTAACTGTTGATCACAACACCAAGAATGATGATGAGTTGCGGCGTTTGGAGAAGTGTGGGCTGGATCCCGTGACCCTGAGGAACAACGGGAGACTGGGCACACATCAAAACACACGCTCTATTGGGGATTACTCCATCAAGGGAGGGTATACCAATGTGGATATATTGAAGTGAGGAAATGAGTATGCTGGATGAATGAAATGTGTGTGAACAACATGCGTTGTTAAGTGATTTATACAATGGGACATTGTAAAACGCTTGAATGCGATGTTAGCTTCATAGTGTCGCTTGCCTAATTGGGTTTTTTAAGCGAAATTATGACATGACTATAGAGTCAACGCTCTTTTTTGTTAACAAAATTCTACAATGAATTCAGTTGACATTATTTTTTATTTCTTCTTACTATTTTGATTGTTGTATTTTTATAAATAATATAATTATTAGTATTACTATTTTTATTGAAATTATTTCTAAACCATGCACCATTAAATGACTGGTGAACAGGATGAGTCATGCAATCCTCACATGTAGGCATGCATGTGGAGGGTTAATGAAGTGAGTGTGTAGTGTTTTACTCCATGGGTTCAAGTCAAGGTTTATTTATGATCACCATTTATCCTGTCACTGTCGCTAAAGGCATAATGAAAGTGCTTTAGTAGCCACTATAAACAAAGTTTTGTCCATTTTTGTCTAATAAGAGTAGTAATGGTGTCCTCGTGTATATAATGAGTCAATTTTGAATTGCCTTAGATTCAGAAGGGTGTAGTTTTGAGTTAACTTGGGACTATAGTTTAGGGAAAGCCTAAGCTGCAACTTGTATTTATTAAATTGTTGGGAAGATGAGAGACTCCCTGGAACTTCATAATGGCTCTGTTCATGGTTTGAAGGTGTAGTGCATATTATTGGTGGGACTAGCTGTTGCCCTGTGCTATCCTGCTGCTACCATGTTAGCTGCTATTTGTTGTCTCACAACTTTATCTTTTGGTCTCTAGGCTCCTGTATTTGTGGTCATTTAGCTCTTGTTGCTTGTTATCTACTATTCTATTTCAAATTGGCCTAAGTAACATCTCTAAGGGTCTGTTATGGATACAGTATAACTTTGGCAGTGGATTTATAACCACTTACAGTTATACATTCTAGTTAAATACACTCACACAGAACTCTCTATAACTATGAAATCTCATTGATGCTTTCAGTGTGTCAGAACCCTCATCAACAGGCTATGTGTGAGCTGTACCCTCAAAAAAAAAAAATTTTTTTTCAATGTTGTTGCAAAAACAACAACAACAACAACAAAAAACAATTATACAAGTTAGCACAGTGACCCATGTTGTTGTTGATGATTATGGTGATGATGATAATTGTGGTGATTTTTTGTTGTGTGTTGCAGGCACGCTACCACTGAGCCTGGCACTGCTCAGCCGTATGTCCATGATCCAATTGACATCTCCGCCTGCCAGGGTTTCCTCATCCTCATGTCGGACGGTCTCTACAAAGCTTATGAAGAATGGTCTCAGAGGCCGGACCGTATCAATGAAGATATTGCTCACTTGGTGAGCAAGGAGCTCAGCAATTGCAAAGGAGGAGACGAATCCTTGGTGGCGCAGAATGTCGTGGAAAAAGTCAAGCACCTTTTTCGGGACACCCACAAGCGTGCTCGGTCGCCGGGAAGATTGGATGACATTACCCTGGTCGTGAAGCACCTGGGGCTTGCCCATTCTGTATCAGCGTCAACTGTCCAGCATCAGAATTATGCTTGGGACATGACTGGATCAGTCCCTCAAAGTGCACCTATTGGGGTGGACCGCCCATTCAACTTTGATAACAGGCCATTGTCTGCCTCCGCTCACCTTCTCTCGGGTAGCTCGTACTCCGGCCAGCCGTCCCCTCACCATACCACCCACCACCATCAGCCACCTCCCACTTCTTCCTTTCAGCACCACCATCACCACCAACAACAGCAACAGCAGCAGCATCAAATCCAGTCTTCTGTCCAATCGTCCATGCCTCCTCCGCTGTCCTCTTATCAGCAGCCTTCTTCTGGGATGCGCGAGAATCCTCCACAGAGAGACAGAGCTAACTATGGAGGGTATCAAGACTATGAACAAGGAAGAGGAGGAGGAGGCATGGGCGGCAATTTGCCGTATTCTGGTCATCCAGGAGGTCGTCCGGGGAGCGATTATGGTGGGGAGTATTCTTATTCCAGGCAGCAGCAGCAAGAGATGCATCAGAGAATGGACACCGCTGAGTATCCACCATATCGCGAAGGCCAGCATTATACTCGGCAACTCGGAAATGACCCCAGATCCATGGCAGGTGCTCCTATTTCCAGAGTGGCATCAGATCCGGTCAACAGGATGCCTCATTACTCTGAATCTTCCGGGCACAACAATCCACGGGATTACGGTCCTCAAGGAAGCTACCCACCAGATAACAGAGGCTACAGCTACCAACCAGCAAGTGGTGCTGGAAGAGGAGGAGGAGGGTATGGCCACCAACCAGATCCCAGCGGAAGACAACCAGACAGTCGTTTCCCCCATGACGACTATAGTTCTTATCAGTCTCACCGGCAAGCTCCTAACTACCCACCAGGAAGAAGTCCTAATCGAAACTATGGGAAAGAAGACTGGTCGAATAGGTACACTAGCGGTCAACCCAACGCCATTCCAGGACCAGATCCTTCGTATCAACCCAGTGGTGGTTTCATGCCAACAGGTCCAGCAGGTGGGAACATTGACGTCCCAGATGTAGCAACTCCTGTGGCACCCCATCAACCCTGGATTGCTAATCGCCAGCAGAGTGCCAGCAGTTTGTCTAGCGAAACATCTTCGTCATCTGATTTCACATTGATGATGCGTCCTCCCAGCATTCCCCCCGTGGGTGAGGTGGATACTCTGAGAGAAGACGACTTAGTGGCTGGGAGTGGCTTGGACAAGACTGGATCCGCACCTTCTCCCGAGGGAACTGGGGGAGGGGCTAGTACTGGGGATGGTTTGCAAACTGGAGACTCGCAAGGCCCTGGTACTCAGGACAGTGAAGGCCCGCAGGGTGTGATTTACGTTTCAGACGATGACGATAATGAAAGTTTGGTGGTCAATGATGATGTTGTTAGGCCTTATGTGAAGTTTGGTGAACAATTTCCTGTGAATTTATCTTGGCATGATATTCCATTAGTGAAAAACTGAATGATATATAATATTTTTTATATGTGTAGAATTTGTATCACCTATTCCTATTGCTTATTAACGTTTATTAACACTATCCCGTACCAAATTGTATCATTTAGATATTTACGGTCTTTTCTAATTAATAGTACGCGAGTAATATTGAGCTGAGAAAATTCAAATCTGACAACTAACTGTGGGCGGTTTAAAAGTTATAAAATGTCTCTCCCCTCGGTAAGTCGAGGCTTAAATTTTGCCCTAATGTGTACTGGAATTTTATTTATCTAGAGTTCAGTGGAGAATTTATCTCCTCAAGTCATTAGGACCGTCACGAAAGAAGTTGTGGAGCTGTCGTCTAGCCCACCCGAAGGAATTAAGGTGTATGTCAATGAAGAAGATTTGACAGACATTCAGGCTACAATAGAAGGCCCTGGTAAATGATATTAAGCAGTTCATTCTTGCGCAGTAGCTAAAGACTGGTGTTTTTTTGTTTTTTTGTGCAGCTGGTACTCCTTATGAAGGTGGACAATTTCGAATGAAACTAGTGCTGGGCAGGGATTTCCCAGCAGCACCTCCTCAAGGTAAATGACTAGATTTGAACTTGCAATATTTGGCATGTAAGTATCTACTGTCTAGTTTTGGAAATAGAAGATTACTTTTTAGTGTCTTGTCATAATTTGTGCACTAACCCATAATTGCCTCAGTTGTCCAATTCATTTTATGAGGCAAATATGTGGCGCTAAATAAATTACATTTTCTGCATTTTCATTAAACACTACTGTCACCATAAGGTATTATTACTTTATAACAACAGCAGTGCATGCCTGTTAGTTGGGCGGAACCCGACCTCTGCTGGGGAGAGGTCGGGTAACAAGCCTATACCCGGGTTTGTTCCCTGCTGCAACGTACGTTGCAGTCCAATCAGATTGAAGTGTGGTTAAATGCTAAGGAAATTAGCTGACTCAGCAGAACAAACCCGGGTATAGGCTTGTTACCCGACCTCTCCCTTCAGAAGAGGTCGGGCTCCGCCCAACTACATGCCTGTTTGGATCTTACAAATTATACTAGTGTAGACTAGAAAATCTCTAATTTTATAATAAACAGACAGGTATTTATTTTTTGTGTATCTGTTGCAAGTCCCTTTCCATTGTATTGGACCTTAACCTCACCTTATCATTCGACACTAATGCTGTCCCTTGTGTCACTAGTTGTATACCAATTGGGTAGGAGTCGTACTGCATGCCAATATTTTTTTAAATGACACTGTTCCTCATTTTATTGCGTCTAGGATTCTTTCTGACTAAAATATTCCATCCCAACGTGGCTAAGAATGGAGCTATATGTGTGAATACTCTCAAGAGAGACTGGAAGCCTGATCACGGGATCAAACATATTCTGTTGGTGAGTGTTACTGTGTTATGCCAGTTTGATCGCTCAAGTGAACCTTCAAGTCCAATACAGGGTATTCCTAAAAGTACATTTAGTAAGCAACCATGTGCAGTTCTTATTCTGCTCGTCTGTCAACAGCTGATTTTGAAATAGACATTGTACTAAGCTTTAAAATGACTTTTTTTTTTTTTTTTAATTAGGCTATTAGGCTATGGCTTTACACTACAGGTGATGGCCCCTCAAATTCAGCTCTGTGATCATATGATAAATTAATTTAAGGAAGTAGTATAGGACATCCCTGGCTGCTGAGGTTCAGTTCAAGCACTGATGTTGGCTAGATTTAGAGAGAAATTGTAAATGGAGACTGTGCGACATTCGAATGATGGGCATTTGAAACTATAGCACATTGTAAAGTTCACCTGTGTATGATTATATCCAGCTTTATAATGAAAAGGTACACTTAAGCATTTAATTCAAATGGATGGTGTTTTAGTTACATGCACAATATATATTGGGTATGCCATGATATTGAGTATCACATCAATTTATTACTGCCTGTGGAGCCTGGTAAGAAGACTCCATGAAATCCTGACAAGGTGTATATTATTAAGTTACTCTGCGCAACATAAATCTGAAGCAATTACTAGCACTTGAATATCTGGTCCCTAGTAGTGGCCAACTTAAACTGTGATAGAGTGGGAGAGTGGGGAGTGAAGTGACTAAGCAAAGCTGATAGGTTAGCTTGCTAGCTATCGTTAGTTTGTTTTGGTCAGGCAGGTTGCTCTGAAGGGGTTGGGGGGGGGGGGGGGGGGGGAAGAGTTTAAAAAAAAAAAAGGCATGCAGAATAGGTAAGGAAAAAAGGAGAAAGAGAAAGACACTCAAGCATCTGAAATTTTCACTGCCCTTGTTGTGGAAGATAAGTTAAGGAATAAAACTTATTTAGACTTTTAATTATGGCTTTTTCTTCATGTCTGCTGCTTAAAAGATATTACCAATGAAAGCTATATAATAAACCAACTGTGCTTTTTTGTGAGTGTGTTTCAGCATTGTTTTATTTTGTTGTTGTTATTGTTGATTAATTGAAATCATATGAGATAAACACTTATGGACCACACTTTTTAATCCCTGTGCAGTATTGGAGTCGGGAAAAAAAGAAGAGAGAATAAAGATGACCACTGGTCACTAAAAAGCTTCCTCAGTTTTAAGTGTTTTATATAACCTAATAGGATCTGTGTGTCTTTCTGCTCCAAGTGAGCAAATATCATACTGTAATGATAATATGATCAAACTGATTTCTTGACATCACTATAATTCACTTTGTGGTGAAGTTGAGTACATGATTGCTGGTTTAATGTTCCAAGCATTATGCTGATCAGTGAATGTTCACTGCATCGTTAACTATGGCTAGCCAGCCAGTGTATGATCTTTGCCAGACGTTTATGTTTTGTCTGATGATTCTGTTGAGTGCTAAGAGGTGGGGTTTCTGTTCCACTTATTACTAACACAAATAACTGCCTGGTTGTCTACTGGCTAACGAGCTTCTAATGAACCAATGATGTTATGCAATAGCTTTGTGTGAATACATAGTTGTGATCAGGAAATTTTATATTTAGAACTTTTTACTGACTTCAATAATTGTCTTGTAATGAGAATTTGTTGGTGATGAAGTACATGTACACACTGTGTGAGGTTCTGATGTTGGATGGCATAATAGTGAGCATGTTATGCATGTTGTTATTAACCCTCAGTCAGCATGGCGGGAGGGTTATAGTAATTGTTGATTTAGGTATAAACTTGCTTAATGACGATTGAAGACCTTTTATTGTGCTACTTTTTAAAATTTTGGGTAAACACAAAGGTGTCAGCTCTGCGTAGATCCTAGCTTTTGTGGGTAATGTGTCCTATCGTATAAGCAAATAATTTCTTGCTGCCGCAGTAGTTTACTTCATGCTGAAAATTAAACGAGTGCAGGGTTTGTAGTTTCATGTTGAACCTATGTATATACCTGCGAGTGTTTCTTGTATGTTTAGCTTCTTTTCTCACTAAGACAGTGTTTACATCTATCGGTTTCATTGCTCAAGCTGTTTTGTTACTAGGAATAGCCAATTTGGTCCAAGAAATGATTTTGTAATAGCTAGCTAGTGTATAGTAGCACTATCATTTCCCTATTACTATTATTTATCATTTACTCATACTATTATCTAAATAATTGATGTTGTTATAGACAGTGAAGTGTCTTCTCATCTACCCTAACCCAGAGTCAGCGTTAAATGAAGAAGCAGGAATGTTGCTTCTAGAACAGTACGAGGACTACTTCAGCCGTGCCAAAATGATGACAGAAATTCACGCCCGCTCGTCTCACAAGTCAGAGCATCGAGGAGCATCATCGTCAAGTGGGTCTGATTCCTGCACACTCAGTAGCAGTAAAGGTATAACTACTGGAGTCAAGAGACCAGCATCTAATGCTTCTACAGCTACTGACAAGAAAAAGAAAGACAAGAAGAAAGCACTAAAACGATTGTAGTATTTATAACATTTTCTCTGTGGCCTTCACTTTGTACATCTTGCCCATAGTCCCAGCCCCTTTTCCACGTCATCTCAGAATATTGTTCAGTTTCTTAGCTATGCCCTGTGTACATGCTATTTTTTATAATCATTATTATATTTGCCAAAAACGAATTTATTTTGTTGAAATTGAAAATTCTAAGACACATCTGTAGAAGATAAACAAGGGAGTGCACCATTTTATCTGTTATTAGTTAATTTGTGGACAATCAAAGTCATATCATCTCTCTTTCTACAAGCAACGGCCAAAGGAGATCTGGTATCTTTCCTGGCGTTCTGCATGTAAATATTTTCATTCACTGTTTTAATCCTTTCAAGAACACTTCCAGATAAGTGTTCAAAACTGCGTACATTTTGCAATTCTCTCCGCATCATAGTCAGGACCACATCATTGGGTGAATCTGGTGAGCCAACAGTACTCTCTATGGTTTTGTAAACGCCGTCTGTCATCAGAATAAGATATTTACAGCTGGAATCCAGCATCCTTGGGACCATTATGTGTGGTTTGGCTGTTCCTGGAGGAGACCTTGCGGATCTGAAAGAGAATATATATATGTATGGTAACACCAACACAACATAAACTGTTTGCACATTTAGTGTTTGGCCATGCTCATCCTAATGTTTCAGTTTCTAGAGGGAGTACAATGCATCAATGTCCCACACACGTCCAACATGCTGGTCCATTTACAAAACATGCCGTCAACTACTCAACTAGCACAGAAGAAAGCCACCATGTTTACTTGTATCCATGAAATGATTGTACACCAACCTTAGAGAATCGACATCCTTGTATCCTTCCTTGATGGAGTAGTCACCGATGCTTCTGGTGTTCTCCTGAGTTCCAAGCCTTCCAGCTTTGATCAGATTCTTAGGAGACAATCCAATTGCTTCCAGTCTCTTTAGCTCGTCCTCATTTTCAACAGTATGGTCCACTGAAAGCTGTTCTGCTACCAGCTTTCCCTGGGAATTTTCACGAACAAGCAAAGCCCGAGAGTCTCCCACATTGGCAACATACAAGACTCGGTTGATGACCACAGCCATGACTGCCGTGCATCCTCCGGCCAGCTTTGGCTCTATCTCTTGCAGCTGCTGCACTTCGAAGGGGAATTGCATATATGCATCGTAAGATGTCAGATTCTGCACAAAAAAGAAACAGGACAACTTGCAACACCTGGGAAAATACCACACTGAAAGCTGGCATTCCAGCTATGATGTGCAACTGACAAAAAAAAAAGGTATCTAAAAATAGAACATAATTATTACATCATTTGAAGTGTTATCTGGAGCACAGGCAATGACTATTCAAAAATTTTTAAAACACATTGAGTGACATTAGGCTTTGCATTGTGAACTGACCAAGGTACTCAAAAAAAATTCAAATTATTACAAAATAAATTGGATTACTATTGCAGTTCTCAACTAAATCCCTCAGTAACTGAAACAAAAACCTCAAGCAATGAAAGTGATCACTTCTAATTTTCTGGACAATCTATTTATAGAGCATGGATTACATCAAATTGTCTTGTCACTGCAGTGGCTAGACACAAAGTTCTCAACACGAGTTCATAAAGTGACTGTCAAACTATATTCATTGGGTCATGTCCAGTCATGAGATCACTTAATTGACACAGCAAGTGTGAATTTCCTTTTATAACACCTCAAAAGCTTATCAGAGATAATCATAACAAAAAAAATTCAATATGTTTGGGAAGATTCTATCTGCTTCTAGAATGATAAGGCAGCAGTCTCTAGCGTACATAATACCTCCTATTGTTTCTCCTGATAGCCTTGTCAGGGTAGCATGCCATGAATACTCTCATGTAGTTAAGCAACCACAAACAACACAAATCTGCAAACTAAGCCATCAACCTGCCAGGTAAACTAGCCAAGAAATGAAGTAATATCAATGTACCCAATTGTTTAGGTAAATGTAATCGTTTGTTTATAATCATAAACACATCATTCTTATTGCACAAGTTTACTCAGTAGCTATTGCAAATACTACACGTGTTTGCTGTTACATGGTCACTGTGCAAGACTAATTTACCCAATACATACACACATACATACATTTAACACCCATACAACTGACCGGTGGAATTCTATCCTGAAGCTGCTTCTTCCGTTCTATATATTTCTCCATATTATCAAAGAACTGCTTTTCTGTGTCCAGAAACAAACCACTCAAGGCCTCACAAATAATTGCACTGTCAGCTCGTTTAACAATATGCTTCCAAAATTGCTGGTGTAATAGTTTTAACAAATAATTGGAAGCGAACCCAGCAGCTCGCGATCCATTGTGCCCATCAAACACACACCACACGCTAAAGTTTTCACCTTCCACCGCAAAGTGGCGATCTTCATTTGGATGGTCGGAGGAAGGCTGACTGTCCAGTGAATATCGAGCATTCTCTACAGTAGCTTGACTACACATCTCACCACTGGGACATTTGGGTATGGAGTCTTCTATGTCATCTGTGTAATCTGAAGCTTTCAATTTTGATCCTTCTGTTGACTGCTCTCTTTGTCCTGCCTGAGACCTCCTTTCCAAAGAAGAGGAACCAATAGTTCTACTTTCTTCTTGATTAAATTGGCCCTGAGTCGATCTTTGATACAATGCTCTATGCTGATCTCTATTTCCTGATAAATGAGGACTGGGCCCAGAAGACAGACTATGATACTTCTCTTCCCTCTCTGAAAGGGGAAAGCTTTTAACCCTTTCTGAGACATCTTGATCCTGAGAATATTGATAGAGAGGTTCGGGCAGGGAATAAAAATCCTGATCTGTTCGTGTTCTTCGCACATTACTAACCCTGCCCTCTCCTTCAGACAAAGGCGACGGATAATTTTTTAAGTGTTCTGAAGAGTTCGGATCCCGAGAAAGTTGAAGGATAGGTTCGGGGAGGGAACTAAATTCCTGATCTGTGCGTGCTCTTCGGACACCCAACCGGCTCTGAGTACCTCTGTAGTTCTCCCGCCGCGGCATTCCAGACGACACGGGTGCCGTCCGAGGGTGAGCGGTTTCTTCACCGTAGAAGTAGGTCTGACGCAGAGACGGTGAAGTCAAAGGTTTTGAGCCTTGGTACCCGACCTCGTAACCATTCGTTGCCATAGTATAAAGGTATCTAGACAATTTCGTTGTCAAACAAGATTTATATTGGGGTGTGTTCCGTTTGGACAATAAAACATTACCTCAAGCGTATTATTAGTGGGTGGAGTTTAGTAATGGGCGTGGCGATCTAATGGCAGGTAGATTAAGCTTGAGACTCGAAGTATTGAGAACTTATAGACAAATACTGAAGTTGGCACGTTCTTGGAAAGCCGTAAATGAAGAAGAAACTATCGCTGAAAGATTATATATGCAAGAAGAGGCGAGAACATTATTTAGAAAGAATAAAAATGTTAGTTGTGCTAAACAACTTGTAAATATATCCTTCTTGTATAGCTAAAGTCTAAAAAATTTTATAGGTAAAAGATGAGAAAGAGATAAAATTATGCTTGGATGAAGCCAATGCACGATTAGAGATGGGTAAGTAGGACTTTTATGATTTAGCAAATGCAGTTTTGTCATGGACTTTGTTATTGTGTTAGCACTCCATTACAAGAATCCATATCCAAGACCAGTAAGTTATTCAAATTACCACTAAAGACTGATATGATTTGTATGTGTGTGTGTGTTTAGGTCAATTTTGCTCCAGGGTATGTACCACTGAGCAGAGATAAAAAGACCCAAATGAGAAGAACTCAGCAGTCCACTCCCGTTCATATTTATTCACAAGACAAATAAATACCTTATACAATTTATGTTGTTAAAACAAGACAAAGCAAAAAAAAGAAAGAAAGAAATGCAAAGAAAGGCCTGCCAGTTTCATAAAACATTTAAATCTAATAAATCATTCATAGCTGTATATGCTGTAGCATAGCTCATTATTCATCATTGACTTATGATATTTTTGTCTTGTGCCACACTATAAAATGCAGTGAAATCTGTGATCGTGAAGTCTCAAAATGCAAACCACCTCTATTTAGTGAATATTCCACTTGCCCCTATCAGATGGCAAGCAACCTCTGATTTATAAACTGAAAACCCTGTTCCCAAATTTTTCTCAGTTCGGTGGCTTTACTGCATGCAAATGTATGTATTGTGTATGAGCTTATATCAATTATGTATTAGCTATTTCCATATATTGTACTTAAAACACAAAATATTTTGCAATGGCCATCATCAATGTGTGTAGTGAAGATGTATAAACACAAAATTTATAAAACATTACTGCATTACAAATGGTGTATCATTATAAATGCAGTGGCGACAAACTTGATAATGGTAAGGAATCGTCCACTAGAGAGAAAGATAGTCGGATCGCGCGCGCCAGGAGTGGCTTGGCCGCCGCCTGCAAGCAGCAAAGAAGCGAAATCGTTAGCCTCAGCTCCGGGATTTGTGTTGGTATTTCGTCGCCCTTACCTGCAATGGCTTTCGAGGTACCTTTCGCTTAATGTTTGGGTACTTGACATTGCAATAAGAATAGTACGTGTGTAGTCGGTAAGTTCGATATGTATTATTGATATAGGCCTCGGTGCGGTCCGAAGCCTTCAAACAATGCCCCAGACAGTCTGCACTTCCTGGATTAGCTAAATAAGGAATTCTATATCACACACTGCAAAGACTATCACATTTCAATTGCCATCTCTGTCAGCAAAGTCCGAGGAGATGTCTCTCAAGCACAGGTCAGGAGGCAGACATGCAAGGAAGAAGACTAGAAAGAACATTGGAGTTGGTCCAAAGAACTTCATTGATAAACAGTGAGGAGCAGTTCAGAGTAATTGAAGCTTTTTGTCTTACTTGTTGCAGACATTGACAGCTCTCTCATAGCATTGTGTCCTGGTAGAACAATTTGCTTGACTGTACAGAGCTTTGTATGAAGCTCCTGTGTTGCTTTTGTTCTTGTAACTGCTTGTACAGTAGCAATTGAATTCTTTTGTTTGTTTGATTGATTGCTAGAGAGGACTCCATCTATGCTCAGAAACAGCAAGTGCGAGTATATATGATGATTCAGCAACCTCAGCATCGCAGATACTCCAAGAAGCCACCACCTAAACCTAAAAGGCTGTATTTGGAAAAGGAATGGAGGTACACTATTAAAATAATCACTTCTGAAATCATTTGGTGGGTGCATGATTGAATGCAGTATCTCTGTAGTGACAACCCCACATAAACAATAATACATCCAGGATTTTCATGGTACTATGATAGTATTATGCCATTTTTAAGAATTGATGCACTGCAGTTTACCATGTGCTGTCGTGATATCCCATTTCAGAAGTTTGATTTCAATTCCCATTCTGTTGTGTTATTTCCAGTTCCTCTCCTAGTCCTCCAGGCTCGCCTAGCAGCGTTAATGGCTTTGAGCTAGTCCCTCCCATTGCCCCGAAGGAGCGCCCCCCTCGCCCGCCCCCTCCTAAAGTCGCGACACTTCCGATAGCGATCCCAAACAGCGGCAATAAGAATGGCGGCAACAGACGGAAAGCTTCCCCTGCCAGAGGGAAAGACAACCTAATGACTGAGCGTGTCACACCTCCTACCGCCAAGCCACCTTTGCCCAAGCCACGATCACAGAAGAATAAGGATTCTTCCCAAGATGTGAGTGTGGAGGAGTTGAAGAAAAAACTTAGATCAGTGCAGTCTACGGACACTTGTTCCGTGGGTTCCGCCATGTTAAAGCTGACTCCTCCCAAATCAGTGACAAAAAAATCGCCTCCTCCTTCGGCTCAGAGTGCGGCTCAAGCCAAACTGCAGCCTCTGATTCCTCCAACTGCGAAGCCCAGGAAGACCAAGGTAGAAACATCAGTTGGTCATGCCTCACTGACCAATGGGATTGACAGACATAAAGAAGAAACTGTGCAGCTCACTGCACGGAAGATGAAGAATGACGTGGTGAAGAACACGGTTATTGATTTGTTGCACAAACCTACCAAACCTTTGCCGAAAGTTCCCACTCCGGTACCAAGGTTGCGAATGAAAAGTGAGGAAGATGGGTTGGGTTTGCCACCATCTTCTAAACCTCTCATGCCTACTCACCCCTCACCCGTTCCAAAATCCAGGAATGGGAATGGAAACAAAGATCACTGGACAGGGTCAAGATTTACTAAACGTGACGATGAAGAATCAGTCAAAGCTCCATTCCGCCCTGTGCCAAGGATGCGGGTGATCAGTAAGGAAAGCAAGGAGCAAGCTCTGGAAAACAAGGTTGTCAAAACAGCTGGCGGAAACTCAAGCACTGAACTGTTCAAATTGCCGGTACCACGCAAGCGAGTCAAAGAGAATGGAAGTGAGGTCCCCGCTAAAGAAAGCAGTATATCGCCAATTTCACAGCCAATTTCCTGTACCCCCAAATTGCACTCAGTTAGTCCTGCTTCTGCTGCTAAATGTGGATCAGTTCGGTTGTCAGGATCATCTCCTTATGCTCGATCAAAGCGTAAAAAAGGAGGTTGTATTCGAGGCCCATTATGGAAAGCACCCCCTCCTCCTGATTTCGCTCCACCCACTACCCCTAGTCATTCTCCAAGACGGTTAGCAACTATTGTGTCTTAGCAGCTACTGTATTTTAGCAGCATTTTCTTCTTCTTTTATTTTTTAATTTTCTTTATTAATTACTTATTAATTTCTTGTCTTGTTTTTATTCATTCGTTCATTTTTTATATGATAATATTTTCACTATTGTTATGTTCAGAAATCCCAACCCTCAACCTTCATCCAATACTCATCTCCCGACCACGCCTCCTCCCACCAGTCACAGCTTCAATCTTCCTCCATTCCAGCATTCCCCTATGCGTTCCAACGAGGAAGAAACCACACCTTCTCATTTCATGATGCCTTCAACTGGTGCCGACCCAGTCTATGAGAATCCCATTCGGTTGGCAAAGACTCCAGTATCTCGCTCTCAACTCTCCACAGAGATACAGTTTGAGGAAAACTTGTTCGAGTAAGATATTTATTTACCCTCAACTTTCATTTCTACCCCACCCCTCCCTCCCTTCTGTTCGCCCATCTTCCTTCTTCCCTCTGTAGTCTGTAGTTAATTATCCAACCGGTCAGGCGTGGTGACGTTGTTATGTCTTTACACTTTATCTTCAGCCATAAACTGTATTACCTTTGCTTTGGTATGTATGGGCCTTTAATTAATACAGCTACATACCTGTCACCCTCTCTAGTCTCAACACATTTCTGGTTCCTTTTTCTTTTTCTTCATTTTTTCTATGAGTCTTGTTAGTTGTGTGAGTGAGGATGGAAAGGGGCGGGGAAAAGGGTGGGGAAAGGGGCGGGGAAGGGAAAAAGGGAACTAAAACGAAGTAAATTATAAAAAGTCACATTATTTACTAAAGTCCATTGCCACCCATTCCCCCACATAAGACACACAGCTCAACATATGTATGTCCTCAAAGTCAGAAAAAAATGTACATCTTCAGCTAGAGTGTCATGAAATCCTGTCTGATGGAGCCATGACTTATACATATGCGATATTACTGGTTGCTGCATCAATTCATTTCCAGTGTATTGGGAGGGGCTTCAGTACACGGCCCCTCCTACCTCTCCGGTACACCATTGCTTCTTTACATTGCTTGACAGAGTGAATATCGTGCATTGCTGTGTGTAATTGTGCATGACTTGTGCATGTTTGAGCTATCACTACTAGAGATTGGGTTCCCTGATATAGTTGATAATTGATAAGGCTGTCAGGTGACATAGTTGTGGCCATGGAATGCTGGCTAGCTGGGCATGTTATTGTGGGCCTTCCACTGAGCTCTGGTTTGATAGACTCATTTGGAAGGTTTCTCGCTCATGGGAGCGGGTTGTATAGTGCCGGTGTGATTTGCAGCACTACTCGTTTGTCTCAATTAACTAGCAGGGATTGATCTTTGAAATATTGGTATTTTTTCTTTAGATCACATGCACACACCACACACAATTACATATTTCACATGTGTACTAAACTATAAAATATTGTGAATTAGCTACTACATATCTTACCTCCCTCATACTCACACACACACACATACACACACACACTCACACACACACACTCACACCTTGACCTTGAAAGGCAGCCACCCATCGGATGATGCTTCTCTGCCACAAGTGACAGACTAAATCACAGTTATTCATGTTTCTGACGAGTGGTGACACATCTGTGTCTATTAATTTCTTGCGTTTGTCTGAATGCTCTCTCACACACACACACTACACTGGTATGGCTTATCTGTAGCTGTACTGCTACCACTGTTCTCAATACTGTCTTCCACACGTGTCCTTCTTCTCCTCTCATCCTCTGCCACTCTAGCACACACACACACATGCACACACACACACACACGCACATGCACACTCACACATACACACACACTTACACACAAGTGGCTCAGTTGTTTATTGTTTTTAGGTTGTTTGTTTTCAGCCGGTTAATTTACACCAGTTTGGTTTAAATGCAATGTAAGTGCTAATGACTATATTAACACATTGTGTACAAGTGCAGCTCTGTGTTGACAAAGTGTTGTACATACCAAAGAAAGATCGTCACTTCAGCAAATTCAGCTTTGTTTGTAAACTACTTCAACAACCAGGTTTATACATGGAATAAACTGGTGGTGTGCTGTAGCACAATGGGGGAGTAAGCTGTGTTTATAAACAATTACTTATTTACATTTTCAATATACACATTCAATTATTATTATTATAATAGTTAGATTAGAATACTGTGAATCTGCTGCATTTAGGAATCTGATGTCTTGAGCTGGTGGTATCTGAGCGTAGTGAGGACGCCACTATTGGCCAAAGATTTTTAAATGTTGCCAAGTCATGATATCTGAATCTAACCATTTTAGAACATAGTGACGGCTGAAACCTGAAGAAACGAACTAAAAAAAATATGTGTGACGGTACAGCTTAGAGCGTAGCAAGAAGCATCTGATGTACTCAATTGCTAAATGCCACTGAGCATGAATCTACTTGAACGGATTCACGAAACGGATTAATTAGATTGCTGGCATGTGACAAGCTACGTTCTAAATATATATACACACAAGGGACCAGGAATCGAGTTCATTATGAGCTATAACACTTCATTAGCTAGTTTCTCACCACAAGTTTATTCTAACCCTAAGTGTTTAGCAGCTCTCACTGAAGTCTAAGTGCTCTCTTAAAGTATAATCAGACATTTAACGTCGTTGAAGAGAAGTACATTCTATTATTACTAACTTAATTTTTCTTAAAGTTCACATGTAGTGTTTATAGGCACGCTGAAGTTGAACTACGTTCATCTTTACAGTACATTGAAGTCGAAGTATACACACCATGTTCGTAGTCCCGATGTGGTGTTAAACAGTGAGAAGTAGACAAAATTTGAACGTATAGGTCTGATTCAGAGCATATAGGAGCTCCGATATACACATATAGGAGCTTATATACATATATAGGAGCTTATATACATATTAGGAGCTCCTATGTACATATTAGGAGCTCCTATATGCAGATGCGTGTCACAGCTTAGATGAATCTGAGTGTAACTTAATGTTTCTGTAGTTGATTTTACAGTTGACCCCCCTTCCCTCCCCCCCCCCCCCCCTCCCCCTCCCAACTTTAAACCGCTTTTGCCACCTATGTATTTATCGTTTTTATTGGTGATTTAACCAGCTGCTGACATAAAGTTAAAATCCATGATATCCTTGCTAAGAGGGTAACTTGAGATTTTTATTGACTGTTTGAATTTCAATAATTCAGTAGTATGGCCATGGCAGTGAAATATGGGGTATACTTGTATTTAAAGTTGTTTTAACCATTCTTGAGATGTTCTCATTCATATCTGCTGATGGGTAGCTAGGTGCTTGGCACTTGTAAAAATAATTTGGATGAACATATTTCACTATTTAGCTAGCTAGCTAGCTATGTGTAACACCTTTAACACAGGGTTTTCTAGGGTGCTGGAGTCATATTTTTGAATTAGATCTTAAATTAAAGCTCTAGTTTAAGTGTTAGCTATAGACCAAAAAAGCAGAGCTAGCTAATTGGGTAGTGGGATAGAACTAATTTTTTTCCAAATAGCTATGCCTATGTATAATTGCTATCTTTATACACTGAACATTGTAGCCAGCTCTGTGTTAACAAGCTGCATAAATGTTTATTGGTATGCTGGATGAATATCTATAATTCTTACAAATCAATACCAATTGGTAGAGAATAGCTATGTCTATTGGAAATCTGCAGCCACCAGGTCAGAAAGTATATAGCTAATTTCAATCCTTACCCCTAATCGGCATTTCTACCAAAGCTTGCATAAACTCCGCTGCAACTGATCCTGTTGAAAATCATTTCTACCATTTAAATAGAGGTGTGTGTTGTTCCATTATCATCACATGACATGTACATAAACTGAACTATAATTTTATTAGTGTCTCCAATCTGTTTTCACTTATACGACTAGGGCCTGCTGGATTATGCTCGAAATTTTTAGAATTATTATTCCAAAAAATGTGTTATTATTCCAAAAGAATAGTACAGTAGAACCTCTCTTATCCGGGAACCTTGGTTTCAAGGGGTGCCCGTATCTCAGATTTTCCCATATCTCAGAATATACATTCAAAATAGTGCTGCCAGCTGAACTGCCCATCCAAAAGAAGCTGTCAAATTTGCTAGTTGGGATACTTTACCTAACCACAAGGTACATAGCAGCTGCCCGGTAGAGGGAGGTGCCCGTAACTTGGGAGTCCGATAAGGGAGGTTCTACTGTATATTATTCCATAAATTTTCTTATTGTTCTCTTATTAATCCAATAAGTGAAATCTGACTCTGAGCCTGAGCTGACTGCTCTCCCAGTATTTCAAACTTCTTTTCGTTTTTGGAAGTATAATAACCACCAGGTGGCCAACACAAACCCAGCTGCTTTAATCAAGTAATGAAGATCTACCTTATAACCACATTTCTAAATGTTTATGTCCTTGTGTATGTTGTGTAAGAAAAAGAGAGAGAAAAAAGCGCCATTGATTTTCTTTTTAATTATATGAACTCATTCTTATCATTTTCCCTTTATATTCTCCTAAATATCCTTATTATTCTAGAATCATTCCACCATGCTGTTTCATGTCTATTATTCCAGAAAAAATGCTAGCATAATCCGGCAGGGCCTATAAAAAGGACTGGATCTCTTAATGACTATGACTCCACTTGTATGCTAAAAGTACTAGCTATATTGTAGGGGATATTGCTGGCAATTAAAATTAAAATAAGAAAGAAAAATGTATATAAAATTCACACTGTCAGCTAAATAGCTTAAAAAATTGAATAACCATGACCTTCATCGGTGCATATAACTATAGCTAGTTAATTATGTTGCCATGCAGCTGTTTAAATTAATGTGTACTGTTAAATCATTATTTTGTTTTAATGCAGCTCTGTCATAATCATATAAAGGGCCCCAAAGAGGGGACAATGCCCCCTTGCCCAAAATTGATTGTCCTCCCCCCCTTTCTACGCCCCTGTATATGCACATAGCTATAGGAGTTCATACATATGTAGCGATACAGGAACTTCTATATACGTATATAGGATACTTATATAGGAGCTCCTATATGTGTATATCAGGGCTCCTATATATGTGACCGTCTACAGGAAAACCGGGCATAACGCGGCGTGCGTAAATATCGAGAAAAGATAGATCGATTTCTTAAAAATGTATTGTTTCAAGCCTACGGTAGGGAACGGTTAGGTCTATTATAGTGGGAACGACTTAAGCTACGACGATAAAACTTGGAGAGCTCAATATCTGGACGCCGACAACTCTGTAAGTGCAAAAAAAATTTTTCGAAGGGTGCCGCGTTGTGTCCGGTTTTCCTATAGACGGTCACATATGTATATAGGGGCTCCTATATGTTATAGTTATAAACCAAAATTGAGGTTTGTATGCGATTTATAAATCGAAATACAAACCTAATGATTTTGGTTTATAACTATTTTATAGCCCAAACATAAACAACGAGCAAAGTATAGCGTTAGCTATCTTAGTAGTTGTATTAAAGTACCCAAACTCTTCATTATTCCATTTTGCTTTGATCTGCCTTCCACCATAATTAAGGTTGCTAAGAACTATATCAGACTTTTCCCCGCTAATACATTTTCTTACGAGCATACCAGACTGTATCAGATTTATAGTTCTTAACGACAAGCGCGGTCGCTCGGGTAACGGGCTATAAGTATTTATAGGAGCTCCTATATACATATACATGTATAGGAGCTTAAGTTTAAGTATGAAGAGACTAAAAAAAAATGTGGAGAGGCACTAAAAAAGAAGTGGAGAGACACAAATAAGTGATGCAGGGACACTTTAACCATGGAGAGAGACATGAGTGACATGTTGTCTCATTTGGCATCCCATACAAGCACACACACACACACTGACAATAATATAGCTTGAATTTGTACACCTCTGACAGTCTCACTTAGCTTCATTTGCTCCTGCAAAGCAACTAGACTAGCTGCACTGTAGTGGGGTTATGATGTGTATGGCAACTAGACTAGCTGCACTGTAGTGGGGTTATGATGTGTATGGCAACTAGACTAGCTGCACTGTAGTGGGGTTATGATGTGTATGGCAACTAGACTAGCTGCACTGTAGTGGGGTTATGATGTGTATGGCAACTAGACTAGCTGCACTGTAGTGGGGTTATGATGTGTATGGCAACTAGACTAGCTGCACTGTAGTGGGGTTATGATGTGTATGGCGGAACCATGGTGTGTGCATGTTGCCTGAGAATGTGTGTGTGTGTGTGTTAAGCCATTGTACGCTGGGTCCCTCTCCCATACAATGGCCGTCTTCTTCCTCACTGAGAGATAAAGGTCTTGTTGGTGTTTACAAAATAGAAGCAATGGAAACAATAGTTTTGTTCTCACTGTATCACTTATTTGCATTTTGTTTCTCTTTGGAAGGTCATAGTCAATGAATGTGTTCCATTTGAAACAAAGACTGTGTTCAGTTAATTGAAAAAAGTCATTTCAGGTTTACTCTGTGCATTTTTTTTTTTAGTCCTGAATGAAAGTTATTATTCTTTGTTTTAACTTTTTATGTTGCTGCCATTGTATTGTCCGTGTGTGTGCACACGCATTTTTCTAGTTTCACTGGTGTATTGTGCGATACTTTATCTTGCCATTTTGTGCTTGCTTCTACCCACACACTCTACAACGAAGTTTAACTTAACTTTCTAGCTTAGAGTTCCACTAACAGAGACTTGCAGGTTCCTGGCAGTTTTTCCCTAATGTATTTGTCAAGTCATAATGTCTAGCTTTCAGTATATCTCTCCTTCCCAACAACAGCATGTGTGCTAGTAATACTTCTACAGGGGTCTCCTTCATAGGTGCATTCAATACTAGTCACTTGGAACATGTTGGGACTGAGAGGTGTTCGGATAACTGAAATGTTTAGATGATTGTAATTCAGATAACTGAAGTTCTACTGTACACTTAAAGTTGTGGAAAATGTACATATGCCTATCATTTCTTCATTTGGTGGCATGCCCTGCATTAATCAATCTTTAACTGCATAACATTTGCTAGAAAATAGTTTTTCTGGTAGGATGCATACTAACTTTTTTTCTTTCTTTTTTTCCTTCTTAGTGTGCTTGTACAATAGAAAACTGATTCAGCTACCTAGGACTCAAAAAGTGTGGAAACAAGAGCCACTGCTCTATTCTATAGTTACCATAACTACGGTTATTTATTTCCGTTCCTTTGTGTGTATGTGTGTTTATTGTATGTGTTTTGTGTAGGAATAAGAGTATCAAAAAGAAGAAGAGAGTTTCTGGTGGGCAGAAAGCACTTCCTCTGAACATTGTGCAGGAGTTACAGAGCAACTTCAGAGTGCAGGCACGAAGATGAGACTAAGCAATTCTCCCGGTAGTCACTTCAATTCAAAATTCGCAAGCCACTCTATGATTCTTAGTTGTGCCCATCCTCCTGCCCCACCCACTCAACTGTTAATATCATAAGTTCACAAATTCATTCTTCCAAACTTTCCAGTTCAGTCAGTTTGAAGATGCATGTCTCCATTACGTCAATAGTATTGTATTATGTATCAAGTTTTAAATTAAAAATGACTATAAAATGAGAAGTGAAATTTCAGTGATTGTGGGGGCATGTTCGTTTAGTATGTCCCACTTCTCCGCACAAGCTACAAGTGGGTGGAGCTCTCTTTCTTTTCGCCCCATCCAAGTCACCACTTTCACCGTCAGTTGCCACTGCCCGAGATGACTTCGAACCTCTACTTGCACCTCTTCCGCGACGAGGATGACCGTGGGCACCACGCCCACCTCTGGAAGTGGTGGAATGGTTGCGGGCACTCTCCTCTGAAGACCACTCAAAGAACTGGCACTGCTGGTCTCGAGGTTTGGGACAGACGAAGAACTGGCGGCCTTTATTAGGTCCTTCCTTCTGCACCGTCCTCTCCACAGCTTCTTCACCACAGCTGCACAGGACCACACTCTCTCTGCTCCTTCCACTGGCTCCACCCCCTCTCCTGCTGGCTCCGTCCCTCCCTCTGCGTCCAGGTGCCATCAGAAAGCCAGGCTGCTGCGAGGGCGTGCTGCCTGGCAGAGTGTGACCGTTACTCCCTGTTCCCATGGCAGCCAGAGGAGGAGGGGCAGTTTCCTGGTTGTCTGCCCACAGGAAGAAGCCGCAACTGTCTCCAGAGTCAGAACGCTTGGGACACTTGTAGAATTGTCGACCTGGCAATACACAGTAGCCCATGCCATAACAATTATAAGAATAAAGATAAATAAAATATAATAAATAATATAATAATAATAATAATAATAATAATAATTTTTAATGACACCATAATGTATAGGTTCTTTACAATTATAGACATGTACGCACTTTATTGCTTTGGGAAATATTACATATACTACAAATGAAAAATGTACATTTGTCAATCAATTAATGAATTTTCCATACAGTGTAGAACCAAGGGTACAAGAGAAAGAGAAAGTTTAACAAACTTAATTAGAGGAGTCATGTCCCCAAAAGTATCAACTCTGAGGAAGAGTACAGTGATACTTCTCCCCCAGTGAAACCTCCTAGCAGCATCTGAGTTCAGTCCATCCAGTACTGTTACATGTTGACTCTGTACATGTAACTAACTCTCAGCAACATGCATGCACGAGTAAGTCAGTATGTGTCAGTCAGGAGAGAAAACTGAGAAATGGGGTGGGGAATACGATGATTTGAGCCTCCATAATACTTGCTTCTATTTCTATCCGCACAGTGCATGTCATGTAGATGAAGCTAGTTTTTCCTGTCAGTGAAACTTATTGTAGTCCACTCTTGGCAACTCAAACCTGAAATAAATAACTCACCATATAAAAACTGTTACCTACCTAATAAACCCAACTTGTACTTCTATTGCCACTCTTTCCAACTTGCTAGATGCCTTCCCCTTTTAGTTATTTGACATTCAAGGCTCCTGAACCGCACTTCATTAAGAGAGAGAGAGGATATTTTTCCTTCCACAAGATAGACATTAAGTTTTTGAACCCAGTGAGTGATAAGTCCCAACAGCCGAGAGCTAAAGAGACCAAGCAGTGCTATACTATTCCCACACTCACCTTTATTGGCACTGTCTTCCTTTCGGACAGTCAGGAGCACGGCACTCTCCCCACAACTACAGGTGACTGGATTGAGAGTAGAAGTACCTGTTAGTTGGACCAAACAAAGGTAGTAGCATTGTGTGTTTGTGTATGCATGTGTTACATGTTTGTGTGTTTGTGTATGCATGTGTTACATGTTTGTGTGTGTGTCCATGTGTTACATGTTTGTGTGTGTGTGCATGTGTTACATGTTTGTGTGTGTGTGTGTGTGTGTGCATGTTTGTGATGAAGTCAAGTGTTAGCATGTGATCACCTAAATCATGTGGTAGATGATGATGAGGAGGAGGAGGAGGAGGCTGACGCTGCGATGAAGTTGGTGTTCGCCAGGTTGAAGACGATGAGGAGTGATGATTAGCAGAAGGCCCCGCCCATCTTTTAGCAGCTGGTGCCGTCCAGCTGGTAGAAGTAGTGGCCATGTCAGGAGAGTCTGCTGGCCTCTTCCGACTGCGACCACAATAGTCATCGTCACCACTGGATCTACCACGCCCCCTTCCAGATCCTCTTCCTTGGCTAGGTCTTGTTGGCAAGATATTACTCCTACCTCTACTTGTCCCTCTACCGACTGGTACACCCATGCCACGCCCACTGGTTGAACCAGAACCTCTGCCCCTTCTAGATGCTGTACCTAAAAAACCCCAACAAACAACAAAAAACAACAATAAAAAAACTGTCAACTTTATACACCACACATTTTTTTTTACAAATCCCACAACTAATAGCCCCTCCCACCCATCATATAAGGAGGATGATCCCTACCAGATTTCACCAACCAGTGAAGCCAACTCCATTAGACTCGCCTGAGTTGGTAGGGTTGTTAGTGATTCTGATTGGAGGGAAGTCCAGGTACTGCTTGAGAGTAGGGTCACATGTACTGCAGACAACCCTTACCGATTCCATATACACCGGCAGGACACCTTCCTTCATGGATAGACTCAACTTACGTACAGGTTGAGGCTGACACTGTCACACACACACACACACACACATGCATGTATAATACACATGTACATGTATACACATCCAACCACACACACACGTCCACACCCATATACTCAACATTGATTGGAAGCATGGTATCAATTTCTAATTCATATGAAATATTACATCTTTCCAATCTAGTCGTGTCAGCCCCGTTTTACAAACTGCACCCCTCATAATATTCTCAACAAAACGTTGCAGGGATTGAGAGCTAGAGCTACTGCTTGTATAGTTGGGTACACAACCTTCTTGTCATGTACATATGTATAATGTGACCGGTTTGGGAAAATCTACCTAAATGTGGCATCTAGGATGTTCACTGGGGGCCTCGGGATGGTGTCCTCCAGATTTGGAAGCTGTAGCACAAGCTGCCTTCGCCCTACAACAATTCATCGTACAATTTATTACTGCTGATTTCGAGAAAATGCCGTGTGAAGGAGTTGCTAAGGCTAGGGAGTGTGTCTTGTGTTCCAGAAGCTATTGCCGCATGTTCTCCATGACAGTCCGGTAGCTGGCCTCTTTAAGAATCCATGCTCTTGTTATAATGACAAGAATTGCGTGAGTATGTGGATTATGTTGCCAGATAAGCGAACTAGTTAGATACAGTTGTTTTTCCAGTGGTAATTAAATTGCCTGCCAAAAGCCACGGGTCTAACTGGCTAGCGTTCCAAGCCCCATAGCATGAGTTCTAGAGCTCACCAGAGCTTATAACTACGCCATAAGCTAGAGCTAATAGTTGGTGTACACACACACACACACACACACACACACACACACACATACCGTATCACAGTGAGACTCGTGGACGTCTGCATCTACCACACACTTGGGAAAGAACTGGACTGCACGACACTGAGGATACCCCAGACAACTCAACATGAATCTACAGCAGAGATTAGGGGGAGGAGATGAGGGAAGAAAGGGTATGTCCTTCTTTTTTTCTCATGTTTTTGTTATTGTTGTTTGGCTTTTGTTGCTGCTGATTTTTTTTAAACAAAATGTATAGAGGAAGCTAAATGAAAATAATAGTTACTCTATAGGTAATTGAGAACAAGTGTTTCAGGGAGATAAAAAGTCATCTCCTACAGCAACTCATCCATCACTTACCCTCCGTCTCTTTTCCGCTTTATGACGAGATTGGACTGCTGGCAGTGTGGACACAGTCGGACAGCCTCACTCAGAGTGGGAGGAGCTTAGTCACACACGCACACACACACCTATTAAACCAAGTGTGTTGACTAAGATAATTCATTCTTACCTTCATCTTCAGTGACCTGCTGGCCAGGACCAAAGAACTTTGACAAAGACTGCTGCAGGTGAGTGGCCTACACAAGACACAGGAATGTCGAGCAATAATTAGAAATGAACAATTAGTGCAACAAAATAAGTTATTGTAAAAGATAATTAACTTGTGGTCTCATCAAACTTTAAAATTAGTAATATTATATATATATATTATATTCTAATTACTAGATATCTTCACAATAGTTACACGACCCTTGAGATAATTCTTGACATGGCAAGATATTTCACTCTCAGACAATATTTTAACTCGCTTTCTGGCTCATAAAATTAATTAGTCTGCTCATGATATATCATGCTTTATTATTATTGGCCATTTAGCTGCAGGTTAGGTGGGGTTAATCCCAGGCGGGAATTCCTGCACATTGGTAAAGGGATACTGGGTCTGTGGGCCCAGGCATCACGTGGGAGTAAAAGCGGGAGAATAGCGATCAGTTAGTTCACGTGGAGCACTTGACGCCATAGAGCCTGATGGTCTATTTCCCCACCCTCCCACACCTTTACCAGGGTTAAATAAGGGGGGGATTGGTTTTAAACTCAATTTCCGGTAGGCAGCTCCGCTGCTTTGCCGTGATAAGGTGTGCTGGCGGGATTAAAGGGGCTTGTCCTGCCCCATTAATTAGCCCCAATTAGCACATGCTGGTTGGGGGCGGGGTTTCTTCCGGCCACCCATGCCGAACTACTCAGCACATGTTGCTGCGGACTAGGAAGGAGTATCTAGGAAGATCAAAGGTGAGTGGGTAGGAAAGGGTAATTAGGGGGTAATTAGGGGGTAATTAGGGAGTAACTGTGCCACCCACCCCAGGTGCAAGGCCACACGAAGGAGGGGCGGGTGGGCCGGGGGGTCATTGGGCAGGATGGGAGCCGCAGGATTAAACGTTTAGTTCATCGTAAGTTGTCCATCCAGATTTATGAATTTCACCATGTTGGCCAATAAGGCATGAAGTAGAGATAAATGTGATATGGTGTTTTGTTAAATTTAATCTTCCATGGCAGCCTCTCCCCTCACACTAGTCCCTTCCCTTTATGCCAATCTCTCCCCTCCATGTCAGCCCCTCCCATCCATGTCAGCCCCTCTCCTCCATGTCAGCCCCTCTCTTCCATGTCAGCCCCTCTCCCTCATGTCACACCCCTCCCCCCTGTCCCCCTCCCCTCCATGTCAGTCCTCTCCTCCATGTCAAACCCTTCCTCCCTGTCATCAACCCCTCCACTCCATGTCAGCCCCTCCTTCTCCCATGTCAGGCACTTATCCTCCATTTCAGCCCTCTCCTCCATCGTCACCCCTCTTCTCCTCCATGTCAATTTCCAGCCACCCCCTCCCCCCTCACATTTCACACAACCCCCTCCCCTGCATGTCGACCCCTCTCCTCATCCTCTCCTCCATGTCTTCCCCCATGTCACCCCTCCCCTCCATGTCCCCCTCCCTCCATGTAAACCCATCCTATCCTCCCTCCATGTCAAACCCTCTTCTCCTCCATGTCAGTCCCTCCCCTCCATTAAATGTCAAATCCCTCCCCTCCCCTCAGCCCCTCCAGTTGCAAACCCCTTCCTCTCCTCCATGTCAACCCCTCTTCCTCCATGTCAACCCCCTCTTCTCCTCCTTGTCAGCCCTCCCCTCCCTGTCAGCCCCTCCCTCCCATGTCGAGCCCTCCCCCCCATGTCCATGTGTCAACCCCACTCCCCTCCATGTCAAACCTCTTCTCCTCCATGTCAGTTCCCTCCCCTGTCAACCCTCCAATGTTACAACCCCCCTCCTCCCTCCTATTCAGCCACGCCCCTTCATGTCCACCTATACTCCATCCCCTCCTCTCCTCCATCTCCTCCATGTCAACCCCCTCTTATCATCATGTTAACCCCCCCCCTCCCATTCAAGCCCCTCCCATCCATGTCATGTCAACCCCTCTCAAATTGTATCAGCCACACTCCCCTCCATGTAAAACCCTCTTCTCCTCATGCAAGTCCATCCCATAAACGTCCATGTCTCCTCATGTCAACCAATAACATCCATGTCAGACCCTCCCCTCAATGTCACCCCTCCTGTCTCTCCATAGTCAACCCTCTCATGTAACCCTCTTCTCCTCCATGTCAGCCCCTCCCTCCATGCAGCCCAAACCCTCCCCCTCTCCTCCATGTCAGCCCCTCAGCTCTCCATGTCAACCCCTCCTCCCTCCATGTCAACCCTCCTCCCCGCCAGTCACCCCATGTCTCCACTCCTCCATGGCAGTGCCCCCTCCCCTCCTGTCAACCCCTCCTCCATCCAATTCAGCCGCCATTGTCAACCCCTCTTCTCCTCCATGTCAAACCCTCCTCTCCTCCATGTCAAACCTCTCTCACCCTGTCAAACCCCCTCTCCCACCTCCCTCCATGTAACCCCTCCTGCTCTACAGTATGTCAAAACCCCCTACTCTCCCCATGTGGTGTCAACCCCTCGTTCTCCTCCATTGTCACGCCCTCTCCTCCTCCATGTCAGCCCCTCCCTCCTCCATGTCAGCCCCTCCTCTCCTCCCCTCCATGTCAACCATGTCAACCCATCTCCCATGTCTCTCCATGTCAATGTCACCCCTACTTCTCCTCCAATCTCTCCTCCTTCAGCCCCTCCTCTCCATGTCACCCTCCTCTTCCATGTCACACCCCTCTTCTCCTCCATGTCAGCCCCTCTCCTCCATGGTCATACAACCCCTCTTCTCCCCATGTCAGCCCTCCTCTCCTCCATGTCAGCACGCCCCTCCCCCTCCATTCATCAGTGGTTGCTGCATGTAGTGATACCTGTTTTTGAGCATTGAGAAAGACTTCTTTGTATTGTCTATAGTATTGGACAAAACATCTAAAAAAAGACAAAAAAAAAATGGACTAAACTATATACATAAGTATATTGAATTGCTTCTCAACACTCATATATTCAGAGTGGCACATGATAGCAAGCAGATGCAATAATTCTTAGTACTCAGGGCTTCTACAGGATTTTTTTTCTGGGGGGGGGGGGGGGGGGAACTTTTTTATTCCTAATTAGGATAGCGTGTGGGCTAAATAGGCCACAGAGAGGGGAGGGTGCGGGTCCTCAAGTTGGTGGGGGAGGGAGGTAATGCCACTGTTAAACTTCAGAGGTATACGGGGATTTTTTCAGAAACATTTAAACTTTTGAACACACTCCTCGTCCTTCCTTGGAACAGCATCAGTGAAAGATCTTCCAGCTACATATGAGCTCATTAAGACCCGTTATACGCAGCAGTATCACTGACTAAAAACCTTCGTCGGCTCGTAAGAATTGCCAGAGGCCTGAAACTTTCGGCTGTAAACTTTGATGAAGTTCTAGAGATTTCAAACAAAAAGTAGAAGAATTGTGCTTTGGTTTACATTTTTTTTTAATATAAAAGGAATTTTGCTCTGAGCTAACCATTTATAATTATAATTAAAAATCAGATTTTTTTTTTGGGGGGGGGGGGGCAGGGCCCCCCCCCTGTGTATGAAGCCCTGGTACTCCATTATAACACTTTTAATATTCTTAATTTTCACACGTTCAATAAAATATAATGTCATAATTAGCTTACATAAGGAGTGTGAATTCACGTTTATTCCTGTGATTAAATGAGGTGGTAGGCCTACTGAGCTGTGGGGAAAGCTTTGAGTTTAGCTGATAAATTCTTTGCCAATTGGCCCCCTCCAAATCACATCACACACTGCACAACATGTAATATACTCCAGCCATCCCCTAAAGGAGGAACAGGAGGTGGGAATGAAAACAGGAAAAAGGGAGAGCAGCAGGTCGTGTGACTTACCTTCCTTTGACAAGGTTCCCAACATATCCTGCAGGGGAAAATACACACACACCACACCACTTGCCTCAGACATATTCACACAGAAACTAGCAAAGCTTTTTGTTTACAAGCTAATACAAATCTCTTTCTCTCTTAGGACTCGTATGCCACACCCCCTTATACTAATACCTGGAATCTATTGTCACGTGCTTCACTTCAGTAATGCCCAACCAAATCCCACTCTTCAAGTCTGACTCCAGTTCTGCTCTGAGTCGAGGCTTGGACAACTCGTACCCATCGAGTCATATCTAGTCATATACTAGCAACACACAACATCGAGTCATATCCTAGCAACACACAACATCGAGTCATATCCTAAGCACCACAAGATCGAGTCATATCCTCGCAGCAACAACAACAATCGAGTCATATCCAGAGCACACAAACATCGAGTCATATCCTAGCAACACACAAGATCGAGTTCATCCTAGCAACAACAAGATCGACATCTAGCAAACGCGAATTGATGATATTAATTATGATAGTAACTGAAGTTAATGGAAAGCCCCTAAATTATGCTCCCTAATACCCCACCAGTTCCCTCCCGCCCACATCCCCTCTCCACTCTAATACTTACTCCCACGTGAGAGGCAAGCTTGGCAATATGTTTCAATATGTTTTACTCACTTAGGGCTTTGGGCAATCCATGGGTTATTTACTGTACACAAATATCTGTGGGGAAGCCCAGACCTAAGTCTACACACCTACACAGCTAGGGAATTTTAAGGTTGCTTAGTAGACAGATATTAATCAGTGTCTATACATATCTTACACTACTTGTAGAAATGATAATTAAAAAAATGCGAATTGCGACGCTAGGGGCAGGATGCCTGTGCACTAAGCAGGCACTGTGAGCCCGGCCAGCAAAGCTCCTGGAGCCGGGCTAGGAACTAGCAGGAGACAGACCTTTCCTCACAGCAAGTGTGGGTACCGAAGTCCCCCTGGACATTGCTTGATCACACACACACACACCAACACACCTTCAACCAAACCCTCTGGCTGCACGCCCACGTAGTTCCGAGTCTTAATAGTCTCTATATGATCTGCATGAGTAGCATCTGTACCTACAATATAAAATTATAATGACAATAGATGATTGGCGAGCGAGCGAGACACTATACAGTGGTGTCAAATTGAGAATCGGTGATATCTGTTTATATAATGTTTGGACGTACATATGTCATTTGTACTTTGACCCTATCATATTTTTATATTGGCTCGAAGTTCAACCCCGTTCCAAACTTCACTAAACAGAATCCTGATGCCTATCGATCATTACCTATCATCCTAGAAATTGAATTGTTTACAGCTTTGAATTATTTTGCAGTAAAAACTTAAAAACTTACCGGAGTTCCATTTCTATTTGAGTTGGTGGCGGTAGTAAGTTAATGTGCTATTTGTCATAGTTATAAATCGTACGCAACAGTATTTACTTGAAAATTCATTGTCCACTAGACTAACCACGAAGGTAAGTCTTGTGTAGGTATGTTCAGTTGTGTGAAGGTATTGTGTGTTACAACTACTACTAAGAATATCACAAAGAAAAAGTTTAAATAACGTGACTTGTTTTTTTTGTTGCTTTTTTTTTCCCAATTCAAACAGTTGCAGCGAGTGGTTACTATGGCACTGAATCCCCTTTACCGTATATAACGTAATTTAAAAACTCAACGTTTTTTAGTAGCTTAAGTTAAACTCAATCATTTAATATGTATGTGTGTGTGTTTGCATGTCTGCCTGTATGTATATATGTATGTATGTATGTATGTACATACCAATTCCATGTTTCTCCATTAACCCAATGAGGTCAGCTTCTTGTAGCAATGGAGGTGCAGTAGTGGCACCATCCACCATCTAACAGTGCCATAACACACATATAAATACACACGCACCAGTACACTGTTCATATCAGTGTATGTGTATACAGCAGACATTCAGTCTGACATATCAGCTACTGTACTATCACTAGCTGAGGCCACTTAATGTGAGAGGCTTGAATTTTAAAGAGGCATTCGAAAAACGGAGTGATGATGTTCACAGTTGACTGTGCTACCCTTTACCTCAATAGCCGTAGGTTGGAATGAAGATTGTGCCTCGTACACTGGAATCACCTTCACAACAACAAAACATCAATATAATCTTCACACCAGCATTCTCTCCTCCCTTTTCCCGACCCACCCCTCGTTTCTGGAGTGAGATGAAAACTGGTGTAATTTGTGATGATGACAATTAAAATGACTTCAGTTTATTAAAAAAGTACACTATGTTACTTCAACACTACATTCTTGTGAAAAATTATTAGTTTTAAACTATAAAACATGCATGCATGCAACACATACACATGTCACATATACAAACCTTGGTACTCCATTTGTCATAGGGATACACATCCAAGTAATTCCTGGCAAGGATCATCAATCCTTCAGCTGAAAACTATAACACATACATGTAGTGTCGCCAGATGCATCTAAACTTCTAAGACCATAATAATAATAATAATAGTAGTAGTAGTAGTAGTAATAATAAGGTTCAAGGTGTGTTTTAAATAGGAGCATTTATTTCTCACTTAAACGAACCTTCTCTTTTGCTATGTCGATCTCCACCTTGGTCTCTTGACCTTTAGCATCCTACAACATACAGGCAACAGCAGCAACAAAAGCAACATGTTGGCAACAGCAGCAACAAAAGCAACATGTTGGCAACAGCAACAACACACAGACAACAACAAAGACACAACAAAACTACTAGCTGATTGTCATCTGCACACACATACTTACCTGAGAGCAGCAAGCTAGAAAATGGCGAACAACAAGTTCGTACAAGCGTTTCTCATTCCCCTGCACAAAACAGTATCAACACACACACACACACACACACACACACACACACACACTGAAGTATCACCTAAGCCATCAAACTCTTAATGCTGACCTCTAAGGCACTGGTGTGATTTGTGGGATGGATAGGAGGATGTGCATTGTCAGTTTTGCTCCCGTGGCGAGGGGTGGGTCCTGCCGCAAGCACCCGTGTGGCAAATTCCCCCCACCGGGGGTCTGCTGTCTGCTGTTGAACTATGGCGGACAGGTCAAACGAGTCAGGGAATATGTTGGTCTCTGTTCGGGGGTAACTGATCAGGCCTTGTGTGTACAACTTCTCAGCTATCCTCATCGTCTCCTTGGCGCTGATACGTAGCTTGCGAGATGCCAGCTTCTCCAGCTCCTGAGTGGTTGACATGGCAACATGTACACATAGTGGGTTTTTCAGGAGACTAGGGAGAGTGGGGGGCTCCACTTTGAGAGGAGTAACAAACGTGGGAAGGTAATTAAGGGAAGATTCACATCACCCAACTGCAACGAGCAGGCTAGAGCATAATAGTGCGGGCCTTTATCTGCTTACACATCATAATGATAATAGGCCAGTGGCGTAGGAAGGGGAGGGGCTCCGGGGGCTGGAGCCTCCCCCCATAATTTTAGGGCACAATTTATCAAAGTGATTTCATACATGAACACTTTCAAACCACAAAACACGTCCCCCCACCCCCCTCCCATACCAAAACATCTTCCTACACCACTGTAGGCTATTGAAACTTACAACAGTGTCAAGTGGGAGGGGCCTCCACTTGCTACGCGGTCGGCTGGTGGTGCCAAGCACATGAGCAGTTGGATCCTATGGTCAGTTATATATATATTATATTATATATGCAGTGAAAGAAGGGAAGAGAATTGTGAGGATGTCAGGGAAACAGTGATCATGTGCATCGCATACCTCAAGACACAGTTGGTAAAGTACCAAGCATGCTGTGTGGTGAAAGAGTCTACCCCTGTCATAATAAGTATTATTAGTAATCAGCCAAAGTAATATTGATATTTCTCAGCAAATTACCTTTTCCAGCTAAATTCTACTTTTTCTCCATCTTTGTGGTGTGTCACTGTGACCACAGCATCATCAACAATAACAGAGACATATTAAATCATACACACACACATACTCACACACGCATATAACATGACACACCTCTGATCTTGTAGAAAGTCTCTGAGACAAAGGCCTGAATTTGGTTGTACTACAAATCATACGTGTATCACAATAACTTCAAATATATCAGAACACTTCAGCCGTACACTTGAATTCATTAATATTTATGCTAACTTTAAGTAAACAATGAGCACAAACAAGCATATTGTTGGAAGTTTTTTTTAGACCTGTCACGAATGAGACCCAACACGTAAAATTAATTACACCAGCCGTTTCTGATGCACTCACAAGTGTATCATTCGATTTGTTCACTCACACAATACAAAAACAAGCAGAGCTACAAAGATCTGAGTTAAATTCTGAGCTAGTTCAATCAATGGCTGCTATTCCTCCCTCCATTCCTCCCTCACTCTATCTCACTAATGACTGGACACTTACTCTTTCCACTACAAACCCCAACGTAGGAAACTGACAAGGTCCATAACTGACCAACTGGTTCGACAAGACAGCCGGGAACGAACTGCTTAGGTACTTGGTCTGAAATCTGGTGAAGGCCGACCCTAACACAGGTTGAGTGGAGAGAGTTGCCATGAGAAAGGCCACAATGACAAACAAACAAGCAAACAACAGAAAAAACAAAAATAAATCAAAAGGCAAATAACCAACAAAGAAAAATGTTGCTTCAAAAAAAAAAAATATAGAAGAAAAAAGAAGCAATATTAGGAAATAACAAATACAAACAAACAAAAACAACTAGTACTTTATTGATAGTGTACAGGATCATTGCTACATTTATACTTATTTAGAGTTGATAATAGAGCATTGCATAGCATCAATTGAAACTTTCTTTACACATTTCGGCTCGAAGGCCTTCTTCAGTAAAAACAACAAGTGAGAAATGGCATGCGATACAGTATGTGTGTATGCATATCAGTTTAATACTTTATTGACTCTGAACTAAATTGTTATTATTGTTCACCTATTCTGAGATCCAGCTCACGCCTGACTTTGACTGCATCTGAGACTTGCTGGTCAACTCTACCAAGGGTCCTGCAGGCAGCCATAATGGACCTACGGAATAGCAAAGGGAAAAAGGAGTTGTTCCTTCTAGATGCGAGTGTGTGTGTGTGACTTTAAAAGCACATTGAGATTAGCATCAATGACACCTGTCCAGGCCTGCTAGGATTCCTGGAAGAACCTCAAGCACGCGCAGAACATTCAGGAACTCCCGATATCGAGGAACTCCCGATATCGTCGAACATTAATAAACCCCGTAGCTATTTTATTGTTTATTTATAATGCACGCACTTTTCGCATTATCTTAGTTACGTTTTATTCCACTTTCGGTGCAGTGACTCATTTTCATTGTGTTCTATTATCTATTTGAAATCTATTATAACTAATTGTGGTTGTTGGGACTTGGCTGTCTCCTGTCACATTTGATAAACAGCGAGATCCCAGAGTTAACTTGTACAAAAGTCCAGAACGTCTGTGGGCCTTACAACCCCACAGCTCCATAGCAGGACGTTTCTCTGGCAGGACGTGACCGTCCAACAACACCTTTCTTAATTACTGATGTTCAACTATTATGTCAATATCACATGATTGACAAGATAAAAATTTTTAAATTTCTGTGTATAGTATGGTAATATGTTATAATAAGTTTAGACTCCAAATCTGCCCTGTGAAAGAGTGTCGTCAACTTACTGATAAGTGATTTCAGAGAAGCGCGCTCTGTGCACACTGAGGCCCCGGGACTTTACTAAAAGCAAAATCTATCTGAATGCACTATATGGGATGTGGGTAAGGATCATCACACTATTACCATTGGTAACCACCTGAACTATCTCATCAGCAATGTTCTCTCCTTCTCGGTCTCCATCTGTCCACAGAATGAGGTGCTGACATCCCTTTATCTCTCGTTCCAGTGTCCGCTAGAAATTATGTACAGAAGACAACTACATAATACACAATTAATTCTATAGATACGGCAGTAACTTTGATGATGACAATGATTATGATAACCTTAATGATTATGATGATGACTATGATTATTATTGTGATGATGATTATGATTATGATCTAAAATAACAATTACAATAACAACCTTGATAGGCACATAGTCGTCTGGGCAGTAGTACTGGACATCAGCAGTGAAGAGCGTCTCAGGAGCACAGCTTCCCCTAACGGATTAGATATCATTTATGGCAATAAAAATTTAGCGAATATTTCACCAGTTTTTGTAGGCTAGAGCGAAGTCCAGTTGTAGGAGATGCCCAGATACTGACGTCATGATCATGTGAGCATCCTACATTGTGACGGCAAGATCAGACAAATATGCTGAATCTGCAATAACTCCATTATATTAGCAGGCAAAGAGACCACGGCTGGTCATGTGTGAAAAAAAAAGGGAAGGGGAAGAGTGTAACCAACTCCAAGTTGTACTCATACAGAGTACCAGAATTTGGTATGTCAGGGAAGAGAGAGTACATTATTTAGGCAAGCAATACCATGCTAGATATTTGTTAAGTGTCATTTGATATGCAGTAAATTATCTTCTTTTTTTTTTTTTTGCAAAAGCAATATTATATAAATCCTACATGAAAAAAAATTCATTCAATTTTTAGTCTAAAAATTTGTTTACTTACTTTACCCAAAATGTTGAAATCAAATTCATATACTTTGTTATACTTCGAATAGCCTTCTCTCTAAGACAAGCAATTTAAAATAGAATATACAAAAAAAAAAATGTTAGTGAAAATTACAGCTGACACTCTATCTGAGCTTTACCCTGTGGACTTGTGTTCCAGCTATAACCCTGGATATTTCTCTGGCCGCGTCGTTCTTTTCTGCTACATTCAGGATTTTGCAAGCTCGAGAGAAAGCCATCTCACAAAGACAGTCAGAGGTTATATACCTATTGAGTTTGGTAAAGGATAGTCATGTTATGTACTATTGTGTCTGGTAAAGGGTCTCCATTTAAAAGGAGGGGGTGGGGAAATAATCGTCAACAAGCGGAGAGAGGGGAGGTTGTAAACTAACTGCTAGCTAAAGGCGAGCTGTAACTAAACGTGCTATATTTAGCAAGAAACAAACAAGAAGATTGTGAAGTTATAATATAGCTATAAATAAATTTAACATTAACACTAAACGTTTCTTGAAGCCTCGCTTGAAGTAGTTAATTCTGAAGTGAATGGATTGCCATGGCCAGCAACTGATCTAGTACAGCTATGCAGTGTCAATAATAAGAAAATATGCTTATAATTTGATGAGGCTGATACTCAAGAACTTAAGGCTTCTGTCACCAGTTTAATGTATCAAATTTCTCGCCTTTAGTAGCTTTGCTGCCAGCTTGTATTTATAGCTCCTAACAAAGTTGCAGTAGCTTTTTTCCAATTCAACTTAGCCAGCAACAACCAGTTGTGTGATCTCTAAATAGAGCAGTGAATGCCCACACTTACTGTGTCTCATTCCACACAGCTTGTTCATCTACACCCACCACCTGGCGAGCTACTGATGCATACCAGAGATGACAGCTGGTATCCAGACAGCCTGCAGTCTAAGGTCAATCAATTCTTTGAATATCTCACTTCATACAAGTTCTGACATCTATAGAAGTTTCTTTTCTCCCCTTTATTTTGCAGTCACAAGGTTGCCTAGCCTGCTTTTGTATGTATTCCTTTTAATAAGGACTCGAAGTGTGCTTAGAGAGTGTTAGCTAGTGAAAGTAGAGAATGGCTGATGGTGAGTTGTTTTCTTTTAATTTCTTTTCACATTAGTTATAGTAGTTAGCTATTGGATTCTAAATGTAGCACTCTATTACTTGTGTGTGTATCTGACAGAAAATTTCTCCTATGGCTCACAAACACTTGACAGAAGTCCTCAGAGACTACTGCCAGCCACCAGCCAGCCATTATCTCGAGCTGCTTCACTGCCTGTGGGAATCGATGGTGCAGTGGAGACACCTCTTGCCTACCTAGTGGCTCCTAGCACCTTCAAACCGAACTCCACGGGGAGATGCAGCCCAGTCATGCACAGCAGTACCAGTGCCCAGAAGAGAGCTCAGAAATGGAGGACTTCGATGGCAGTGACCAACAGCGATTATTACAGCCAATGGAAGCCTCAGATATCCACTCTGGCCATGCTTCATGGCTCCACTGTCGTGAGAAACGTCCCAAGAGCTGCATCTTTGGATGCCATCTCAGAAAGCGAATCCCAGAATGCCGTCCACACTGGAGGCACGACAACTGAGACTACCACTGAAGATGAGGATGAAGAAGTTGTGGAGATTGAGGATTCTGGAGTGTTTCAATACACACCAAGCAGAATGATGGAAGACTTGGCTTCCACACACACTGGTGAGCATGCAATACACGCAAAGCTTACTACGTAGCTTTAAATATTCCATTTCTGTATGAATGACACTGAACTTGTCATGTGTAGGGTCTATAGCACTTCAAGATCTATCTTATACAAACCCGATAACAGGTGGTGGTGCTGCAGTCAATAATAATGGCCAACACGTTCAGGAGAATGGTTGTGAGGTATCCAGACAACAGCCTCCAGTTCCTGTAAGTTTTATACACTTGGTTCTAACACTTGAATCTCAACGTATAAATGGTTTGTAGAATCGCAGGAGTGTACCACCTGATGCCTCTGAATTTCCGTCAGATAATTTCAATGGAATTCTAGCTCTCATGGTTCTTCTGCTGGCATGCTTGGACCTTCCTGCCATCATGTGTCTTCTTCCTGCATTGGCTTGTTCACTCCAGGTGAAATAACCTTGAATTAGACTTGAGTATTTAGTGTGAGTATTTAGAGGGAGGTTGAAGTTGGTTGGTTGGAGTTCAAAGCATGCTAGGCTAGTAAGAAGTTTCGTATTTTATTTTATTAAGTATGAACATCAGGATTTACCAAAGTCAATTCAACAAATATGTTTATAATTACTGGCAAATATCTGCCAATTGGAATTTTATGGATGGGTTTTTAATAGAATGTCACTATGTGTAAATTCATGTAGGTTAAGAAAAGGAATGAATATGGCCTTGCCTTGAAAGCCCACAGGTGGGCGGAATGGTCCAAATGTTGCTGCATCACTGCTATCCTGTTTCATGTAGTGTTTTTATTAGTTATTTTACTTGTTATATTTCTGATTCACTTCATAACTGACTTGTTTTGACATGTACAGACGAAATTGCACATTGTATGCTATTAAACTACCAGTCACCACTGACCCGTGCCTTGTCAACAGTAGTGTTGTTTTAGTTAACTAAAACTAAAACCAAAACCTCTTAGTTTTGGGGTATTTTACTTTTGGTAAGAATAACTAAAACTAAGCTGTAGCGAACATGAAAAAACTAAAACTAAATCTTTAGAAGACAGTAAATTCGATAATAACTAAAACTAACAGTAGAGTGGAGGACAAAAACTAAAACTAAGTAATTTTTTATTGTAAACAATTCACCTTGAATTTCCAGTTATCAAATATTGCCATTCTCTAAACTACATAAAATACATCATACTTTATTTATAATACCCAAGATTTCATAGAAATATGCTACCAGTACTACTTTCTTTAAGGAGTCTCTGAAGAATTTGAGAGACAACATAAATTAACCAAAACTAAGTCAATTGATAGTATAACTAACTAAATCTTGTACATGATATTGAAGAAATACTAAAAACTAACTAAATCTTCAGGGAAAATTTGAAAAAAATAAAATACTAAGCATTCAAGATATTTTTTTAGTATGAATAACTAAAACTAAGAAAATAATCTGGAATCTCTAAACCAAAACAACACTGGTCAACAGAGCGCCGAGTACGCTGTAATTGCGCATGCGCCATTTACATAACGTGGGCGGGGCAGAATTTGTGTTTTTGGACGTAGTGAATGGCTTCTGCAGGTAAGTGTGAAAATGTCTTTTTCGTACTGAAACTTTCTTTTACCTACGCGCAGTGAACCGTAACTCCTCTGCGGGAAGAGATGGATCGCAGCAGCGACTGGTCGGAAGATCAACGAGTACTCTGAGTGCAACCGCAACCACCGGTAATGAAGCGGAGAGAACTGATCCTGGAAGCCCTAGCAGCAATATAGGAGTCTGCTCACCTTCTTCTAATCAAGATACAGCCACAGCCAGAGAGTCCCTCCCACCTCCTCCTCCTTACTCTGCAGCACCTGGTGGGGTGAACCATGGGGGAGTGTTTCTACCATACTTCACACAAGAACTTCCCGAGTACAGCGAATTTGGAACCCCCAACGCTCAAGCAAGGATTGGAGAGATTCAGCTGGGATTCATGAGGCAGGCTGGTGGTCAGTATGTCCCCATTCAGATCCCTGGATACATAGCCACCGGTCCTGACCGTCGAGGCTCCACCATGCAGCGAAGTGATTCCAGACGACAAATTGTAGCCCCTCCCACTCTTTCTCCAAGAGTAAGATTTCTCAAATCAATCAAATTTAAGGCACAATGTAAAAGTTAAAAATTTAAGTTTGTTGTGAGCATCATGCAATACACTCATGCATTAATATTTTGTTAGTCAAACTATATTAGACATAGGGGGGTAAGGCACTACACACCATGAATGTGTTGATTAGAGAAGATGGGTGTGACTAAACATGAGTAAATGTGCCACAGTTGTGCTATGCTTCACATAGCTTGAATGAGCTATTATTTCTTCACGTTACAACTCTGATATTATACACTGTAATTACAACACACTTGAATAATTTCAATTCAGCCATTTCATTTGTGTTCAAGGAATCGGGTTACAGACTAAATGCTGAAGGTGGACTAGTTTGTTTATCAACCTGGAAGTGCAACACACACACACACACGCACACACACACATGTTTGAGGAAATACGTTATGCAGATATGGCTACAAATTCACCATACTAATAAAATAGCGTAGACACAGGTTGCTTAGCGTCATAACTAAACACTATGGAAAAGGTGCTATGTGCGCTTAACAGCAATTGGGAACCTAAAAGTAGGAGCGCAGATCAGCAGGTTACGAGACGCAAGGAGCACTTAATAAAAAGTGCTAAAAAGCAGGAAGAAAATGGGCGTTTTATAAAAGAACAGTTCTTAACAAAGTGTAGCGAAATGATAATTTATTTCTGCAAACAAAAAATCATAATCTTGTACAAGTTACAGTATATTTCCATCAAAGAAATCACTCCAAACATTTCACACTTCTCTTTCTGCTACAAACTATTGCCCAGGACATTCACTACTATGTTACCTCGTGGAAGAAGTGCAGCGAGATTGTGGATTGATCACCATGACCACTCAAATCATTACAATTTTCTATTGCTGTAGTATTTCAAAATAATACCCATACTATTTTTGTATGACTCGGCTATAGTAGTAATATATTGTCTGTCTATATATCTGTCTGTCTGTCTGTCTATATGTCTGTCTGTCTGTCTGTTCTATTCTATGTATATTACACACACAACACACACACACACACACATTATATAATGGCAGACAGTCTAGTCATGGGATATAGATGTAATTTCTAATAATAACTCCTCTAATCCTCTATGCATGTGTTATCTATCATCTTGTATAGACCAATGAGAGGAGGAGTAACAATGTACGTCGTCACAGCCCCGTTCCATCAAGACGAAGGAATTCTGAGGTAGCTGTCTCTTCTGGGAATGACTATTTCAAGTTAACTTTTTCCATGCTCATGATATGTACTCTGTTCCTCAATGTACCTGCCATCTTGATGCTTATAGTGGCTTTATATTTTTCTGTGAAAGTAAGTATTAGCTGAAAGAAGTGTTTGTGCCAGTATATTAATTAATTAAATAAAATTGATCAACAAAATTGTTTGAAAATTAGATGTAATGTATACACCAAAAATAATTACTACAACAGATGACAAAGGAGAAGTCATTCATTCATTCAGTCATTCAATATTTATTATGTGTTTGTTTGCTTATTCCCTTTTTGTATATAATGTAAATGTGTGTGTTTTCTTCTGTGTGTTCTTCATAGGTCAAAGACAATCGAGCAGTCCATCGCTATGCAAAGTGCAGGAGATACAGGAACGTTGTTTTGATATGCAACTATTTTGTTGTGTTGGAGTTCATTGTCATAGTTTTGTGTGGATTTTCTCTCATTTTGTTAGTATTTGTATTCAATATATCTCTATCATAGTCATGCTGATCATTCAATATTTATAACCCCAAAATAATAATAATAATAATAATAATAATTCAAATTCGGTTTGTAGCCTGGGTAAAAACAAAAAAACAATAGCAGGAGGAGATTTATCAGTTATCAAAACACTTTTTTTTAATTTATGCAACACAGTCTATTTCGGCACAATCGCGATATGTGGAGACGCAGACTACGGTGAGCGTCGGCTAGATAGCTATACATCGCTAAGACTGGAAGTAAATTTTGGAGTTGATAGTAGCCCTGAAGGTGGTTTTCTGTCCTCCTGACTGTCTGTTGTCTCACAGGGTTTTCATTTTGCCAAGAAACAATGAAATTGAAAAAGAAGTCTGGAAAAAAGAACGGAAGGAGAAGCCAACCGAAGGGTGCCGCCACCATGAATAAACCATTTGTTAATCCAATATTTAAGCACAAGTCTCACAGTAAGTGAATACTGAATTTAAGTCATTATTATCATCAGTGGTACCATGGTTATTATCATATTTGTGAAATAATGAAAGATACAAGTAATCTCTTAAATCTTTAAATTACAAATGATTCACAAATAATTTGTAGATGGTGCTGTGACAAAGAAGGAAATTTTAAGTGAAGAGGTCACCAAGGAGAGTGGTAAAATATCCCCAGTGATGTCTAACATTTCTGATTCTGAAAGTAGTAAAGTCAGGAATTGTAAAGCAACTATGAACCCATCTGATCTCGATCAGTCCACTCGATCCTCAACCATCTGCCTGTCTCCATTATTCAGTGAAAAGGTAATTTAAAAAAGTTTTTTTATAGGTTAATTTTTGTTGTTATTTTTGTAACCCCAGGGATTAAAATCTCCAAATGAGACAGGCAAACGTTTCAAGGCAATGTCATCCCCAGTGGTCTCTTACACACAAAAATTGAAAGCGAGAAGCAAGCTGAGATCCTGCAGCTCTAAAGCATCAACAACAGCTGTCAGAGACAGCTTCTATAAAGAGAATTTTGAGAGGCCATCTTGTTCAGAGGATGTCAGTTCTCAGGTTGTGACAAAAGCTTCAGAAACCGAGTCTGTGAACGGGAATGTAAGAAAAAGTAAAAAGTTTGCGAAATGTGGTAGCAAAGTTTCCACCACCAATGGGTCTTTGCCTCCTCCAGAGTCTGTCTCTAATGTGGTCACTTCAGATTATTCCTCAGCTTGTTCAGACTACTTTGCAGGAAGAACTTCTTGTTTAGCTTCAATGATAGCCCCGTGGGACCGGCTGAGTTTCAGTGATTTCACAGTTTCCTCATTGTTTCGGACACGCTGGCTTCGACGCAAGTCAAAGACAAACAGTGTAGCCAAGATAAATCCAGAGAAACTGAAAACTCTCGCAAAAAGATGCGTGAATGATGATGATGACAATCTTCACAAAGATCCCACATTTACATGTTCGGCTGCTGCAGACAGATCAATGAATACACTTACAAGTGTCCAGAATTGCTTTGAACTAGGAACGAAGGAAGATTCTTTAACACCAGAAAGCAGTCACATGATAAACTCTCCACTGGTTATCCCAGATGATTCTACGGCATGTTATAAAACTACACCAAGCAATAGTAATACTGAGTGGACTATTATAAACCTTCTGGATGAAGACGGTGAACAAGCGGAGACTGCAGATGTGAATGGAATGCAGAACTCTCCTTCTGAACACAAGGATGAGGTAAGCCGTTGTAATGTTCACAGTATCTGGGTTACAATGTCACCTACCATTATTCTGTATTTGGCAATGTTAAACAAATGAGGCCAGTGTGTCCACAAATCTCACTCATCGAAATGATAATGAATGCAAATTGAGACTACAGTAGAGAGAAATGTCTTTTGATGGAAGCTTTTTCCATTCCTTTTTCCTTTTTTTTTTTTAATTCCAAGCTATCAATTAATTGCAGCTATAATAATGTGAAATTGGAACTGCAGACTGACTGTTTATCTTGGGTGTTTTTTAACAATTTTACATAGCAATATCAATGGTTATTTTATGATTCGTATAAATAAGAGTAAGAGAACTTTATAGTTCATCTGAATGCATTGTAAATAAAATTACATTTCTTTGAAGATGATACAATATGCACTATACCACAATAGATATCTTGGCACTGGTAGGAATCATGATTATTTATTTATAGTATTGCTACTGATCAGGATAGAGTGACATTTCCCTGCAAAATTGACAATGTCACCCTGTCCTGTACCGAGAATTACTTTATTTCCCAATAAATGTTAATTTATTGTGACATCAGTAAGTTTCGCTTAAAAGCACGCCACATGTCATCTATACTTACCTTTTAAACAATTGAATGTCCATTGAGGCTTTCTTTCCGCTGGTCTAATGCAGTTTTTTTAAAATCAATTAAAAAAAAGCAGTTTTATGAAATGCATATCTATAAGTGCAGATGCAGTGTATGTTTCCCTAATGGTATTGTGGTAAATTTAGAAGAAACTTGCATGGAATGCATAGTATTTAATGCAGTTGTATGAAATAACCAGTTACAGTTTGAATAATAAAGTTGACTAAGCATTCATCATAATATAAAAACAGTGGCTCATGTGATCCCCCTTGAGCCCATCTAGTCTCGCGTAGCCAGATCCTTTACCTACCGCTATGCTGGGAAAGGGTCTGGTGGTATTAGTACATAGTACCAGTTCAATACCCTCGCTGCGGTTCCAGTCGTGGTTGTCAGTAATTTAGGGTTACCATAGCCACTCAGTCAGCTCTTTTCAGCGGTCCCAAGACTTCCGCGTACTAGAGGAATGGGGCAGTGGAACTTGTTGCAAATAAGATGCCAAACACTAAGATTCATGAAAGAACTGTAGGATGAGTAATTGTAGGGCTTGTAAAATGGTAGCTGTACAAGAAATATTTGCTTTTTTTAAAATATTAATTTTGTGGCAGTAATAATGCAACAACTGTTATAAGCTAGGAGAATAAGCTAGTATGTTATACCTTATGGCGTACCAATAAGTGCCATACAAGACAGTTTTATATATAAGGTAGTTATGGCACAGCTTGTATCCACTTTCTCTCACAGTGCAAGAGAATTGTGTACAAGTATTTAGCTACGCGTGGAAAATTTTGTGCACAGGGTTTAACCATGGAGGATCTGGGTGAAGGGCTAATTACATTCCTTTTGAATTGGTACTATGGGTCTGGCTACGCGAGACTAGAGCCCGTGCTGTCTACGGGTCTGCAAATATTTATCCTCATTTTGAAACTCCAGGAGTAAGTGCTAACTTTTGGAGGCAGTAGTTCAGCTTTAGCTCTGTTATTACTGATACCAGTGACATGTTTTTTTCGAGCCACTTTGGAGGAAGGCCTACTAATAGTGAAGTCTCACAAACTAAACCCTTTCCCCAATTCACCTATCTGCCAAAGCAATTTAAGCAAAGAGGGTGGCTTGTAGGGTAAACAGGATTCATTTAATTAGGAGAGCCACTACCATTTAAAATGTTCAACCTTCATTGAAGATGGATATTTTAGTGTTTGCTACATTCAATACTTCTGATTGACAAAGAATTATGAAAAAAATTATAATTCAGGAATAATTTTACAAGTATAATAATATTTAGTATCATAAGCTGTTGGTGCCTTTGGATTTGGAATATCCGGTACTCATGCCCACACACACAACCCATTTCAGGTCTGTTCTGACGTATAATTGTGTGCGAATCATCTACCTGTGTTACCTGTTTTGTGTATATTCAGTGTATATATATATTATATATACACTGTACATGATACATTATATACTTATCCACAGGTTCACTGTCAAGTGAAGAAGACCAGTAGAATTAAGATAATCAAGAACTTACTCAAGAGATTCCTAAAGCAGTTTAACTGTGTGTGTAGAGTTTGATAATTCAATCAATTAACGTCATTAAACTAAATAACAATTCTTTCATTTAATTTGTTCTGCATCATTTTACCACATACTTGTTGCTGTTATTACTGATGACTGATACAGGGATATGATCGTTCAATTTACTCTGAAGGTCAAGCGACTATAGTGAGGCTTGTGTTTCTTAGTCGCCTATTTACAACTTTCAGAATATAACTTTAATGATAAGATGCATCCTCTTTCACAGGCTCTTAAAAAAAAACACACACAAGATTATAACAAAAGATTGGCTGTCAATCATCAAACCCAGGACCACAGTCAGAGAGCAGATATGTATCACAAATGTAAAAAAACCATTTTTTTGGCCAATTTCTTTGATGTAAATTAATAATTAAAAAATACAAGTACAATTTTACACAAAAAAAACAAAACAGATTTATGGTTGTGACTATACCCACAGATGCAATTATAATGGACAAAATGGACAGAAAAAGTCTGACTGTGTTCAGTATACACCAACAAGGAAGACAATGATACAAATGATCATGATGACCACCATTGTAATGAATGTAACCAGCGCAGCTATATTGCAACCCAGAGCTAATCCATTCATAATCTTAGCTGTCTCTCTTTGATCTGCTCTGGGAGAATCACCAAGACTGAAACCCTGTAAATATTTAATCAGAAACATATGAAAAACAATAACAAAACAAACAAACAAGCAAAAAGCTTGCAAGGAAAGTGATGAAGAGAGTGCACATGATCTACAACAAAATTGTACAATGACTTACAATAATAGCGAAGATAACGGCTGGGTAAATGCAAAACCATGTTGGAAGCAACCCGAAGAAGAAGACAACCAGAGCTGCTACGATAGTAATGACCATGAGGGTGGGGTTGGGAGGAGGGACCGGCTGGGGGTTGGGAGCATTAGGCAAGGAAGAAGATGGAGGGCTGGTCACAACCTAGAGGAAATAACAACAATAAAAGCTGTGTTCAAATAAGGCACAGGGTCATCACTCATGAAACAACATTTTCAGCATCAATTAAGAAGTTTGTAGATACGATGACACTTTACCTACTTGTAAATGGCACCGCCAACAGACAATTTAACTTAGTTTACAGTACACTCACTATGTTAGTGTTGCTCTGCTGCTGTTGCTGAGGAACTGGTATCTGAGTAGGTGGAGCAAAGTTTGTCCCACCTCCCCTGATGGGTGGATAAGGCTGGGGTGGCTGCAAGCCTCCCTGGGTCTGGGGATAGGGCTGAAGCTGGGGCTGAGGCTGGGGGGGCTGTGCAGGATAGGCCACGCTTGCAGGCATCATAGGAGAGGTGGACCGTGAAGCTCTCACAGGTTGCGGCTGCTGCTGCTGCTGCTGTTGAGAGGGAGGGTTGCTGTGGCTACCCAGCAAAGGTACATCATCTACTTCATGGTGGTGAGCTGCTTCAGTGGCTAAAGGAAAATAGAAGTTGTTGTACTGCATTATAATCAATACAGGCAGCACATACTAAACATCATAAGAATATACTTTCAGGGTAAACACTACTGATAACAGGAGCCAAAACAGTCCAAAGTAGCCAGGGAATGAGCTGCTTTTACAACTGGGGCCATATGAATATCAAAGGGACAACTACCAGAGAGCACATTAATAATCAATTATCACACGGTAGGAAAGCCACAAAGTGGATGGCAATTTGGACACACATGAAGTGCTATAATTCCTTAATACACCAGGCGCCAAGGAAGCCAGCAGTATGTGCCAGGTAAGAAGATTCCCCCAATTCTCAAGGGTAGACCTATTTCATCATCACAACATGACCAAACAACCATAGTACAGAGTTTACACTCCCACAGTCCATACTAGAGAGTCCAGGATGTGGGTTTTCATACTAATGACATTCAAGAACATTCCAGAGATGTTTGTTCTGATGATGTAATGGTTGGAAGCCAAGAGAGAGTACAATTTACATTCACACAAGTTGAGCAGCAAGGGAAGTTACCACAGTACATTCTAACACTCCAATCAAACTGACGGGTGAATATATTTCATATCAACCTCCTGGGAGGTGAATAAGTGAACAGTCCATCTAAAAATTAGTCTTTATGCGTTTCCTATAGCCTAGAGCCATGGTACAAATTGGTTGTACCACTTTGTTCGGTAGGTAAGGAGTTTACACTATCCTTAGGCCTTTGGCCCTCAGTTGCGTAAACCCTGTACCGACCTCCATGTCGTGGTGTAACCTATACATACACTACACTGCGTACAGTGTGGGTATTATCAATACCTTCTTTACCGGTCCAACAACACTGAGTAGTATTTGTAAATTGAGAGGTATGTGTGCCACTATCTGACTGTCTCAGTTCCTATATTTAGTACACTACAGAATTCACCACATACACTCTCTACTTTAATGATAATTAAAATTTAGTTCCCACATTTTACCCACGTTTCCATTCCATCATGGGTTCCTGACTGAGTTGTCTGAGTTAGGTCGTCCACAAGGTTGTAAGTTTGAGGGTTACAAGTTCACTTTGTTATTCACATAGTAAACACCATCACAACAGAATATCCCTCCTAACAGGCATGTATATTGTAACTTGATCGTATAGCAAGTCACTACTTAAAGTGGCTTCCAATAAATACTTCATCAGTCCTACAGTGGAACATGTAGCAGTAGCCACGTGCATGCACTGGAACAACACACTACACTGTGTTTGTTGAAACATGTAGTGGGCGGGTTAGTTTAGACTTGGTCCATGTCCTTACATAACTGGCTAGCTTAGTAGCCAGAAATTGGGGAAGTCCTTGCAATTGACAACACATAAATATGTATGACATCATAATGATACATGTTATATATATATGTATGACATCATAATGATACATGTTCCTCGACCATCATGTTGAAGCCACTCATGACAAGCCATTGCCTGCTCATGTGACCACATGACAATCCACTCCCACTTATTTATCTCCATAGGTAACACATATCCGGTGTTGTAATATCCCAGGGGATCTGAGTGCCTAAACACCTACCAAAACACATCTCGGTGTCAGGTGAACCTTGAGCTTAGGCGGCAGGATATGAATATCTAACCTTTCATCCATATTTGTAGTGTAGGTCATTTGTGTAACTCAAATTCATGGTGATCATTCTCCACCAGTATCGTGTGTGTATGTATGTGTGTGTGTGTGTGCACGTGTGTGTATGTGTGTGCATGAACTGCAACATGTGTATCAGAAACAAACGATTTTTACAATGAATTAGTATTCTGAAGGCATAAAACAAAAGAACTATAAACAAAACAACAAAAAGCTATGGGACTGATTGTGTACGCTCGACTGTAACAGTTGTGTGTCATCGTGTATGTGTGTGCACATATGTGAATGCAAGAGTCACATGTATATGTCACCGTTATAAGCCAAACATACTAAGTCACATGGTCCTCACATGAGTGCAACAGCTCATGCATTTATTAACACCTGGAATCATCAGTTGTAGTAGCACAGCAACTAATTCTTCAACCAGTTCTTCAGCTATAGTGTAACCATGCTAAGTTGGAAAAGGGACCTCAATTAAAGGTTAGGACATAGGCATGTGAGCCTGCACGAAAAGTTCGCCATACACAAGCTGATGCCGCCAACTAAAACGCCTTAACACACAGCTAACACATCCTCTATGTAAACCTTTCTTGAAATTTTTGCCACATTAACACACCACTAGCTGATTTTCATGCCTCACCTTCAATGTTAAATCTACGTTTGCTAATCCTCCCACAAAAAACAACAACAAAAAACTGCAAGACTAGTTTTATCCGCTAGACCATACATTATACACACCCTAACGGGCACTATGCAAACCCCATATGTATTTGTGTCTCAGTTACTCGTTATAGGCAACCAAGGGAACAGGCAGTCATTATAGTCGAAGCGTTTATACCCACTCTAGTCGAAGCGTTTATACCCACTCTAGTCGAAACGTCTCTCTACTAGACGCTCATAGCTAAATTTTAGTGCTCAATACAAAGACCAATAGCTTGATCATACCTAAATAGAGCAACTCTAGCTATACAAACTAGCTATACAAACTTACCCATGCCAGAAGATGGATTACCGCAGTCTTACTCGAGGTTAAAAAAAATGCAGCGAACTTCTCGACAGCGTTCAGAGAAGAGGCGTTCAAAATTTCTAGTCAAAACTGAATAACCGAGTCACGTAACTTGCGGAACGATTTGGAGTTGGGGGGCGTGGTTCCGGCTTTGTTATTGTTATTCCCTCCCCTCCTCAAATACACATAGTATTAGAGGAGTCTATGCATGATGCTACATGCAGGTTGCTGTCCCCCCCCCCCCCCTCGGATATATACTTTTAAATCTCATGAAAATAGTTAATAAAATTTGAGCAAAGTAAGAGTTTAAAGTCATAGTGAAAATTGATGGAAATTAAATGATCTAACTGAAATTTTAAAATTGATTTAGTTCAATTAAATTTCAGTTTTTCATTCCTTTCTGTGAATCCCTTATCAATGTTGGTCATAATATCAATTTTAAGCTGAAACCCAAGAAGCTGAAACCCAAGAAGCCCAAGACAACTCTATGGACAGCTGTAAAAGCCAACTAGTTGGTATAGGCCATTGTGAGATAATAAGCAGCTTGTGTTTAATATTCATGAGCCAATCTTTAACAAGGTGTAATATGTATGTATAAAGTGGTGCCACCCTGTGTCCCCACCCCCTTCCACTCCACTGTGTCCCCACCCCCTTCCACTCCACTGTGTCCCCACCCCCTTCCACTCCACTGTGTCCCCACCCCCTTCCACTCCACTGTGTCCCCACCCCCTTCCACTCCACTGTGTCCCCACCCCCTTCCACTCCACTGTGTCCCCACCCCCTTCCACTCCACTGCTTTCCAATTAGGACAATTGTTACGATAAAAATGCCAAAGAGTATGAAGTAGATCAACTACATTTCTTGTACACAAATACATACTGAAAGTGAATCCATTTAGTCTAGCATATTCAGATGCATGTGGTACATTTCTTGCTGCTAGATATAATATCCCAAGAAAGATTCAGTGCACCACTCTTTTAATTGTTTCAAGTTTGTGACACTTCTAGAGGACTGTCATGGGTAAGCATTTCTCTGTCAGTATAGTATTCTTATCAGTGGGTAAGAATTTAGAAATCATTGATGCCGAAATCAGCTTGATTAGCTAATTAGATTAGTAGCTAATTTATTTTTTATTATTGCAGCTGAACTGCCACATTTATTGGTGTACATGACTTGGAGGAATATATGCTCATGTCAGTGCCATTATATTCTACCACTTAATAGGCTATTCGAAATAGACATTAATGCCCGAGGGTATTGTGTCACATCCAATAAGCAGTGGCACTGAGCCGGTTCACTGCTGGCTAACTGACTGTAAAGTGTTATTTACTGAACCCGTTGCTATGTGTCAAGCCTTAGCTATTTGTAGATTTCATAATAATTTTTGTTCAGGCAATCATAATTTTTATAGACAGCTATATAGTACAACTAAAAATTTTACACACTTTAATGAGGCCCTAGTTGTTTTGTTTTTGCCCAAGAAACTCATTATCATGTCTCTTTCTTACTATAAGAGTGTTTTGTATTTGGTGTTCAAGCATAATGTTGTGTTTTTTATATATAAATGTATTCAGCTCATTTCCAGAAAGATGCAGGAAGTGCTCTACCTTATCAGAAGTTCGAGCCACTGCACACACACCTTTCTCCTGCTCTTCATTGCAGTCCATCACAGCAAAGCAGCAACAGGGTATGTAGCGGCATAGGGCAGCGAGTTGATGCAATCAGGAGTTGAAATAATGACAAATTTATCTATTCCTTATTTATATTTTGTCAGAGTGCTGTATTGACCACCAATGGAGAAGAACCTCATGCCAAGCAAAAGTGTCAAGTGTTGATCTTTGCAATTGTAACAAATATAACAGTTACATTGCTCTTCTTCCCATCTCTGTTATGTGCTATTCCTGGTCTTGTGCTAGCGGTCAAGGTACTTAAACACGAGCCTGATGACAGCATTCTATCAAGTAGCTATATCTTGGTTTCATTTATAGCTAAGTGGTAATATTGTGAATTTATTCACTGTACTACACAAATGAATTCAATGATATTATGTAGTCCTTCATTTGTGTGTAGGCACTTAAGTTGGACAGAATACAAGAACAGGGGAATAAAGCAAGAGCCTTAAACAGTATCTCGATCTGTTTCAATATCACTGGAATCTTTGTTATGTTTTTTTTAGGAGTTTTTTATTTGTATAGTTCACTGATAGAGTGGATAATGATTTACTATAACAATCGTTATTGTGCGTCTAGCTGTTGACATCATTTTATCAAACATTTTTTAAATACTGTACATGTAGCTAGTGGCTTGAATTTAATAATAATAATAATAAAAAAGACGATAAAGAAAAAATGCTAATTTTTGCGAGCTCAAAGTAAGCGAGACGACTGCATTCTTGTTGGGCGGGGTGACAGCGAATCTGCTCACGGCTTCTAGTGGAAAGGAGCTTCACCTTGACTAGTGCTGGAATGTGTAAGCTATATCCGAGTTGCTGGTTCATGTGCTTGTACCTGGCCCCTACCTGAAATGGTAGGGAGTCAGAGTTGGTTTAGGGTAAAGCTACGTAATAAGATATTATTAGCAAATGCTGTGTAAAGTTTCAGTATAATACTTTTAGCCAGGAATAATATTTTACTTGTGACTTACTGGGGTATCAGCCAGGCAGTAAAAATACATTAAAATATTTAATAGGAAATCCAGGCAAGGGCATAAGAGTCACTAATGTTCTAGCATTTAATGGGTTAGGCCAATCAAGTAAGTACGAATTGTATTCTTTTCAAGTAAAGGCATTAATAGTGCTCTATGGCCTCCAGTGACCATCTCTGTGTGATAGGGAGTGTTCCACTTGTAAAGGAACTCACTCAATCACATTTAATAATTGGGTACCATACGTAACACATACCACCCATACCGCAGTACAAGGTCGTCTTGGAACCAGTTCTTAGATTGTGAGCTGTGAAGCAGTAAGGCAAGATATGCTCTTTCAGTTCATCTTTGAAAGGAGGAGTCTTCAAAGTATCTTCGAATATACATGACGTGACTGAGTTGTTAGCATAGCTAATGCCAAGAGGTCTCCACGTCTTATTGGGAGGGCTAGGATATCTCGTGAGGATAAATCCTAATTTTGGCTAATAAGAGCATTGTTTCTGAATCAGAGTCACTATACTATACGAGTGTAAACAGTTCAGAGTTATACGTAGTCACTAAATAAAAATTCTACAACTTGAATTAATATTGTAATGATATTCAGGCAGAAAATTAGTAAGAAAATAAATTGTATTCTCAATATGTCAGTGGGCAAGGTTGCTCGCTACACATTGTGCAATAGGTGATGTCATCCGTATCAACATTAGTTTACATATGGTATCTTTTTGCGTGTTTTGTTACACCTCATCTGAGCAAGTTGACACCATGATGAAACCAATAAAGTGGAAGGCGTAGAAAGGACATTAAGTTCTTGTGCATGATTGTAGTATAAGTCATTGTGATATGAAATAAGAATAACAACAACAACAACAATATAGTAATAATGATTATAATAATTAATAGTACTTAATAATAACAATAATAGAATAATGATTAAAGTAATAAAAACAACAGTATGTGGTTTTAAACTGCTCAGTTAGGATACTTACTCTATCTCTCCTTACCACTCTTTTAAAATTTAATATTTGATGTAACTCTATGCGCTTCTGTTTCGTATTAGCTTCTGGTCAGTATGAAGTTGTCAAGTTACCTTCCTCTGAAGATCAGTTATCATCTTATTATCCTGCCCCACAGGATTATTCTCAACAGCAAAGCAATGACGTAGAGATGGAGGTAGAGTTTGTGTGTGTGTGTGTGTGTGTGTATTGTGTGAGTATGTGAATGGGGGTGGGGTTAGAGGTGGGAATGGGGAAGAGAAATTTAATGGTTCCTTTCAAATTGCATTAGTGGCATTTGTACAACGTGTTGGAAGGAAGGAACCAGAGCATGTGTGCATTGCTATGTGCTCTGTCACTGCCAGAACGTAAATGACTGGAACTATGTACATGGCATAGATATGTGAGTAGGTTGCAGAGGAACCAGTTGATAAAGCAGTGGCTGTCCCACCTTCCTTGTTCTTCCTCCTCCTCCTTCCTTCCTTCCTTCCCCTACCCACCACCACCACCACCACCACGGCTGTCACTGTATTATGTTCTTTATCATCCTCTCCACTCACATCCTGATATACTTTAATTAATCTTCCACACTGATATGCTTTTTAATTCATCTATTGCTTTTCTTAACTCCAACTGAGGTAATGTGTTGTACTTTGTCTCTTTCTCTCTCCCCCTACAGAATGTTGTCACTGACCAGCCACAGCCATTTGTGGCTAGACGACCATTGCCACATTCCGATCCTCCTCGAGTGCTTATCTTCTCCATTGTTGTGATATCCATAATGGGAGGATGTATGTTTCTGCCTTCCTTATGTTGTGCTATTCCTGGTCTGGTGCTGGCTGTTGTTGTAAGTGGATGGTAGTAGTAATGTACAGTAGGTGGAGTCAGCCCCACCCCCAACTAAAGTGCGCTGGTGTAGGAGGAGGCACTAATCGATTGTGGCAGGCAGGCAATACATAGGCTACATAGTGGACACTTCAGTTGTATACATGTACCTTCATACAACTGACAGATGTTCAGTTGTTTCAAGGGGAATTTGTACGTGTTTTGATGCATTATGAACTTGTAGTTTCTGTACCATGTTCGCAAGCCCAAGCAGAAAGTGCCAGCAATACCATTAGCTGAGTGGCCCCAAGTGCTATCAGCTTTACCACCTTTTTTTAAATTCTTGATAAATTCTTATCAAGGCTCTTCGTTTGTTTCATTTAAATTGACGTCTGTTTTTGTTTGTTTGTTTGTTTGTTTGTTTGTTATTGTAGGCACACAATTTGGCTGGGAAGCCAAAGCATGGGAGTACTGCAAGAGCTTTGAATAGTGTTTCTATTTGCTGCAATGTCACTGGGCTGTTAGTGTTTGTGATCTTTCTGATGTTTGCTTTGAGTCAACTCTTGGCTAACTCATATGCATCTTATTTGAATAATCGCCGTCATTATTAATCAACCAGCAACATTAATCAACAGTGACAGTTTTCATCAGTAGATAATCAACGGCTGTAATCCTATTTTTCTTCAAAAAAATCGAAATAATTATACACCACAGTTTAGGTTTTTACAAGTAGTTACTTATTGTATATCGTGTTGTTGTATCCTTGTGTTATTACGTGGGGAAGGCACATGCGCACGCAGTGCACATTCAACTATATTGGGCGGAGCTTACGAAAGGTTTCGGTTGAGTGTATATACAACTGTTGGTGTTGCGCGCAGGAATACTGCCTGGTTGGCTTCTCCTCGCCACTTTCGCCAAAATGTGTAAGTAGTAATGCGCAACTTTATGTGCAAGCGAGTGTTGTACTTCCTGTAATAAAGCTGCACTATCAAACTGCAGAACAACCCGAACATTACCGTGTCACGCCCACTAATATGAGCTGGCAATTGTGGAATATATGTAGTATCTGGCTCTTTCGCTTTCATCTTGTACAATAGAAGGTCGATATATATTGATCTTATTATATAAGAATTCATGCCCTTATGGGTAGTGACATGCCTTTCACATTGCTTAATTGAAATCTAACGAATTTGTGTTTTACCACCTGACATTCTTGTGGTTTTTCTCATATGTTCTGAGCTTGTTCCGTTACTGTACATCAACTTGGGCTATGATCTGTCCAGGGAAGGATCCAGGGGTGGGGGGAGAAGGCCAGGGCCCACCTTCTCTCTCTCTCTCTCCCCCAAACCAAGTTTATAGAAAATTATACCAACACAGACAATTTTGTTAATGCATGTCAATTTATGCTCTTCATTTGTAAATAAATGTCCAAATTATTTATATATTTCGGGCTCCACCCTGTCACAGCTGGAACCGTCCCTGATCTGTATCTAGTTGCATAGTCAATGGACAATCCATACACCAGAGTTTGTTAGGATGCTAAGTTTAGAACAGTGTTTTACATTTTAGAAAATAATTAACTACGCTTGAATGAACACCAGCAAAGCCGTAAGCTAAATGGGAAAGAGAAAATTTTGAGAATTATCTCTCCACTACGATTATCTTATTTTGCTATTCATCACGGGCTTTTCAATAACCAAAAGATAGCAACTACTTATAACATCATCAATTATAATGTATAATCTTATACATGGTTTGTGACCGTATCTGAAATATTCTTGGATCTAATTTGTATTTTTTTATATATATACATCAGTAATTAAATATTTTCTTGAACCCTATTGCTGGCGAGTGGGCAAAGGGAATGTTTTTATATCCCTAAAGAGTGCGGTGGTCATAGACTAGCTTGGAAATAATGTGTATTCTCAAAAAAAAAAAAGGTGAAAAAATTCTCTCTTTGTTACCTTATTTCTCCAGAAATTCTTATTCCTAAGCTTATGGTTTATGTAGATATCATAGTTTGCTACTATAGTAACATTATAATATTTGTGTTTTTTAATAGCTACAGGCAAGTACAAAGTTCAAAACTCACCATATTCTGAAAATCTGCCATCATCATATCATCCTGGTCCTCAGAATTTCTATACGCAACAACGAAACAGTAATGTACGTAGTGCTGGAGGTACCGTGTGGGTGTGTGGTGAGAGTGTTTGTGGACTTGTTGTGTTGCAAGTGTCTGTGCATTTGTATATGTGTGTATGTGTGTGTTTGTGTGGGTATTTGTAGTTAGTGTGTGTGTGCATGTGTGTATTTTTGGGGGGTGGGGGGGTGTTCATTTGTAATATGCATGTGTGCTGTTGTATACTTGTATGCGTTGTATGTGCATGTGTATTTGCCATAACTCCTTTCCTCCTCTCTCCTTCTTATCATTCCACTCTCTAGAATGTTGTCAATAGCCAGCCACGTCCAATTGTAGCAAGGCAGCCGGTGGCCCGTTCTAAGCCTAAAGTTCTGATTTTTGCTGTGGTTATGATCATTGTAACTGGAGGGTTTATGGTTCTTCCTTCTCTGTGTTGTGTAATTCCAGGACTTGTGATGGCCTTACTAGTAAGTACATGGTTATAATTCTTAATTGACAGTAGGTATAGACAAAAAAAAAAGGTAGCTAGAGGTAATTATCAGGGGGGGGGGGGGGGGGGGGGGCTCAACTGGTGTCGTATGAGCCTCCCTTTTTTCAAAATAAGTCATTCACTTTTATTTTTCCAGTAAGTAAGTGTAATAGCAATATCTTTTTGTTTGTCGTTGTTCTCCTCATCCTCCAGTAACTGCAATATTCTAAGGAACGGAGCTCTACTTATTGATATGCTGAGTCAGGATGTTTACTATTATTTGTCCTTATAATATGGCAGACCAGGCTTGTAGTTATGCCAAAGCATAGCATTTAATTCTGGACAGAATAGTCTATTTAATTATTATATAATCATTAGCTAAATTGTCTTTGTAATGTCTTTGTGATTACTTTTAATTTCATTTTTTTTTCATGATTAACTTACCTATTCATTCAATAACACCTTTGTAAATTAGTTTTGGTCTTAGTTTTAATATTTTCCTTAGTTCATTCATTTCAGTTGGACAGTCACATTATAATGCTAATTTTGTGTGAATGAATATTAGAACCTTGTAGGAAATACAATACAGCCAACATTTTTCCATAAGTAGCTATAGGCTATTTTACCCCTTCTTGAAAAGAGCCCCTCCTCCCTTCCCCAATCATATATATATATAATATTATATATATACAGGGTTTCATACAGGATTTTTTTCTGGGGGGGGGGGGGGAACCCCCCACACGTTTGTTTGGCCACACCCACTTTTGCCGAAACCACACCCATTTGATTAAAATCGTCTCAGGTCTAGAATTAGTGGACATCAATCTTGGAAGACTAAAATGCGTATTGCAATTGAAGGACCTCAATTAACTGAAGTGAACCTTCACCAAATATTAGTTATACAAACAACAAAATCACAGAATACCATTACAAATCGTAACCACAGAATACCATTAAGTAATAATTTATTTCATGAAATTCTGGGGGGGGGGGGGGGGGGGGTGGGGAGGAGGAAATCCCAGGGCGCCCCTACCTCTGTATGAAACCCTTATATATTATATATATATATATATATGCTTGTTTTTGTTTTATATAGGCACACTCTATGGTGGAGAATCCAGAGCATGTGGCCACTGCGAAAGCCTTGAATGGTGTCTCCATCTGCTGCAATGTCTCTGGACTGTTGGCATTTGTGCTCGTGATATATGTACTGTGCCAAATGCTGGGAATTGCAGAGTATAGACTACTATTGTCATATGATTAAATTAAAAAAAATGTCTTTACATTATCATGATAATATTAGTAACTAGCAAGTACCCTGCCACATAGTGGCACTTGATGTATTGCAAAGTAAGAATGCAGTAGCACAAGTTATCCTACTCAATTATCATTCTCTACCATTGGTTGAGGTTACATAAGTTTCCCTCTCCTGCTCTCTTTTTTCTGAACTATCTGAGCTTTTCTTCTATCCCACCACTCCTATCTTCAGCTCTTCTTTTTGAGTCATGGCGCCCCCTTTTTCCTTTGTCTATCTCTCCTGCATTTCTGTCCGACTTTGAGAAACTTTTGTCTTCTATTTTGCACTTTAGCAACCCCCCCCCCCCCCCCCCCAGCATTTTCTCGTCTATTCCACCTGCTTTTTAGTTATAATTAATCGCTCGCCTTTTTGCCTTCTCTTCCCTTCCATTTTAAACCTACACCGCCTTACCTCGCCGATTCCATCCGCTTTTCAGTTACAATTAATCTCCTTTTACCTTCTCTTCCGTACTTTCGCCTTCCTGCTTTTTGATACCTACACCTACGCCGCCTTCCATCGTCTCTATTGCACCCGCTTTTTAGAAATACATATGTAACCAGCACGTTTACTGAATGTGTTGTACGTAGTGTGTGACGACACTTTTACGCGCTGTGATTTAGACCGCCACCATCCAATCCGCAGTCAGTCATCCAGCGCAGGTTTGGAAATACAGAGTCAAACTCCTCTCGGTTCATCGCGCTAAACAATGTGTAAGTTGGGTTCTACATATAGTTAGTAGCACGAGAATGCCTTATAGTGATTGTAAGAAGCTCACGAATAAAGCTGGCTTGATTGCCAGACAGTTTTAAAGTAATGGATTGATATGGAATTGTTGTATAGCACAACCTCAGCATTCACTCCACAAGGATCCAGATCAGGAATCTGGCTATCAACCTGCCCATCACAACTTCATTCAGCAGCAACAAAGCACTAATTCGGTTTGTGGTTGTTTATTTAATTATTTATTTATATTAACTGTGTATTCACTGTAAAATGTGTACAAGTGGTGATATTTATTAATTTTTTTATTTGTTCGTTTATTTATTTATTTGATTAATTTTTCCTTTTTTGTTTATTATTTATCTACTTATTATTTATTTAGTTAGTGAGTTAGTAAATTACTTATTTATATTTGCTCTAACATCTGCTTGGTTAAATAGGTATATACAACGAGATTTGGGGCAAAACATTAATTTGATTAACTGTATCAAAGTTTTGAGAGCAATAATTGCTTTACTTCAATGGCTACATTGCCGAGACTGTGTTCAGGTTTCTGGAGCAATTACCTAAAATATAATAATTGCTGAATTTCAGTAGAGCTTTAAAATTTATCTGCATTTTTCTTTATATTAACAGAATATAATTGTGATGAGTCAACCACAACAACAGTACCCAGTTATTATTCATCAACCAGTGCCACGATCCAGTCCTAAAGTACTGATCTTTGCTGTGGTAATGATAGTTGTGATGGGAGTACAGATGATAATTCCGTCACTGATGTGCATCATTCCTGGTCTTATTCTAGCAATTGCTGTACGTCTAAACAATACTTGATGCCATGGTTGGTTGGTCCTCTCACTCATACCACCCTCCTTTCTTCCCTGGGATAATCTGTGACGTCTATTTTCATTATACTATCATTCTTGATTATTGTGTGTTTATTGCAGGCAAACTATTTTGTTTCAAAGGAGCAAACACACACCATTAAGGCTCTGAATGGAGTATCTATCTGCTGCAATCTCACTGGATTAATTTTTTATGTTATTGGCATAATGACTGCTGTGGTGTTCATTTTATACATATCTATTGGTGTTGCATTTCGATCTGGATAACTAAGACTTCTTTAAACTTCCTTGTGCACTGTAATTATTGTTTGTGTCATAATGTGTTGTATTAGTGAAATGCTCTATATATTTCAATCAGTCCAAACCACTGCAAAGTACCTTAGCTTACCACACGCTGCATGGACTAATGAAAGGTCACTTTAGCCTGGGTAATTGACAAAATGATATTATTTTATTTTGTGGTCCTACATTGATATTATACCGCAGCTTATGAATATATTTATGAGCAAACCGGAAATACGAGGAAGGTCGAGTTCTCACGTGATGAGAGACGTAAACAACCAACACATCGATTATTTTCCCCGATAGTGGACTGGGGGAAAGTGGTTGGAGGAGTGGATCCGTAAAAGTCGAAAGCTAGAGAAGGGATCTGCTATACAGTAAAGCTATAATGTGTACGTTACAGACTATTAGTAGATAGAACTAGTTTTTACAAATCTTTGCCTGTATATACTTTTGTAGCGGGACCGCCAGCTTATACCTCAATGTCTAACTTCGCTGAGGAGAGTTACCAGTACCCCAAGCAAACTTCCCAACAACAAAGTTCTGGAACAGTAAGTGAGAGCCTGCACAGGGTAGCTATAAGGGAATTGGCTGCTTCAGGATGCAATTGTGGGTAAAATCAATCGGTGCTTCTCACCCAGTCAAAACAATTGTCCAACCCCAACAGTGGTGTGTAAGTTTCACTCACCTTCCAAACTGTTTTATTACGAAATATGAAGCACCGTGTGATATGATGAAGCACCGTGTGATATGATGAAGCACTGTGATATGATGTTGCAAGAAACATAAGATAGTTGGGGGTTGGGTCAGGGCTGGGGCCTGGGGAGGAAGCAAAGGGATGCACTCGGCCCTGCTAATTCCACGAAATGCTGTGCCCATAATTTGCATGATGTTCTTTGTACTTGAATAATTCAACGATGGAATGATGATATTGTCAATATAGTTACCTGATGTATGTATGTTCTTGATCCTAGTCAGTAAATACGCCATTACCTGATCCTAGTCAGTAAGTACGCCATTACCTGATCCTAGTCAGTAAGTACGCCATTACCTGATCCTTGCCAGTAAGTACACCATTACCTGATCCTAGTCTGTAAGTAGTGCCATTGTCAGTATTTCATTGCCTGACATTTCTAAAGAAGTGTTAGCTTTTCCTAGCAATGGATAGGTGGGTCTAAGCATTTCCATCTCAACTCTTTTCACTATCAAGTTTGGTATAGCTTAAATATTAAGACCAATTACTCAGGTCAACACTATTATCTTTGCAAGCAAAAGGAAGTGTTGCAATAGAAAAAAAAAGTGTGCCTAACATGCTTATATATGTTATAGGTCATTATCTGAAAAATGAGTTTAGAACATAGCTACTGTAGTTTTTGTATTGTGTCAGAGGCTACGTTCTAAGTTAGTTAGGCGCTGCGCAGCCGTCATGAACTACCACTTTTAGGGTCCTTCAGGCCCTAAGTAGCGCCCTCGCTGTGCTCGGGGACGCTACAACGTAGGGCCTTCGTGACCCTAAAAACGGTAGTTCCATCCGAGGCAGCGCCTAACTATTATTTAGGAAGCCAAATGCTGTGAGATCCTGAGTAAACATGTGTCTGGCCATGTCTAGTAGGAGGTTTAGTGTGAAGATTGTGAAATAGAGTGTCATTTCAACTTGTTAATTCTGTAACTTCTAAAACAGTTTCTTATCATGAATATTTAAAAAAAAATTATACTAAACTGTCTGACAAAACTAAAAAAACAAAAACAACTGCCTTAGCTTGAAGTGCGTAAGTTGGGAAAGAAGGCAGTACTATGTATTCACCCTCCACTCCACACGGCTGTTTTCTACCTGGCACTTACCACCCCTAGTGCCAGAGTTTCCTACACAGTGTACAGCCAGTGTCCAGTTATAGACATTATCATCAAGGTCTCCCAATCATGCTGGAATGTAGCCAATGTGTTATATTACATGTGTGTGTGTACATGTAGAACGTGGTGGTGAACCAGCCTTATCCTCTCCCTCAAGTGACAGTTGTCCAGCCTAGAACAGCAACCACCACTCCTTGGACCCTCATTTTTGCTGTGGTCCTAACTGTAATTCTTGGTGTTCAACTCTTCATACCGAGCTTCTTTTGCCTAGTGCCAGGAGTCGTCTTAGCTGTGGTGGTAAGTGGCTCACAAATCAGCTTCAAAATGGGTCACTATTAGTAGATCCTATTGGAGGATAGTACAAACATTTCAGAGACTATAAAATGACCATTAGCTATATAATTTGCTGTGGTAACAGATCAGAAATAAAGCTGTGAACAAATGAACAAATAATTAAACAGTGTTGTATAGTATTATGGCAATTTCTATGTGTAATATGTCCATGATAGCGATATTTTGATGTCAATAAGGTTTCACATTTTCCCCTTCCGCCTTCTTTTACTCATTAGATGTAGTCTCTCACTTTCACAGGCTTCATTTCAAGCATGTGAAAGAGAGAGAGAATAAATCTGATCAATAGAATTTAATGTCATTAGAAATAACTCAACTATTTTGTGCAGTTGATTTTGAAGGATATAAGCTGTTGTGAAGTGTTCGTAAAATTTGCTATTGCTTTCTCAATAGACCTAACTTTTGGAAAACTCATTCATATAATACTGACCAGTTTGGTAAATTACTGCTTTGATTTCGATTTACCTGTTGCCATGGTAGTTTTGTTATGCTGTGTATATACTCACACACACACACACATATTTATGAGACCGGTTTAGGGAAAATCAGCCCAAACGCGGTGAATAATTTTTTCCAATATTCACAGGTGAAGCCTTACGGGTCTTTTTTTTTTTTCCACAATTTTTTTATGACAGAGATGTTAGCTCTAGCTTATGGTGCAGTTGTAAGCTCTAGCGAGCTCTAGAACTCATGCTAGGAGGCTAGGAACACTTGCCAGTTAAGCGTCATGTTGCTAAGAAATCTTTTGACGGGCTATTCATTATAGGCACTGCCGGATTATGCTAGCATTTTTCTGGAATAATAGACATGAAATAGCATGGTGGAATGATTCTAGAATAATAAGGATATTTAGGAGAATAATAAAGGGGAGTGAAAATAGTCAGTTCATATAATCCTTGGAAGTGCTTTTTTCTCTCTCTCTCTCTCTCTGTTTTTCTGGTTATTGTACTTCCAAAAATGAAAAAAAAAGTTTGAAATACTGGGAGAGCTGTCAGCTCAGAGTCAGCAAATCATCTCGAGAGTTATGCTAAACGGTGTCTCAAACTTTTTCCACCTGTAGCAGAGCATGTTTTCTCCATTCTTTGAACATTTTTACTGGGATGTTCAAGGTTTTCACTGAAAGAGTAGCTATCAATATCGCGAATCCTCAGTATAACAGTAAGAGAGACTATTTTTTTTACTCATTCATTTCATAACATACCAACTTTATATAGCTACTGCAGTCATCACTATTTCACTTATTGGAATAATAAGAGAATAATACGCAAATTTATAGAATAATATACTATTCTTTTGGAATAATAACAGATTTTTTTTTTGGAATAAAAAAATATTCTAAAAATCGACTATAATCCGGCAGGCCCTATTCATTTACTGCGGGGAAAATAAGTGTATGTAACTAGTTCACTTGTCTACACAATCTACGTACTGATGCAATTATCGCTATATAACTCGAGCATAGTTTCTCAAAGGGGCCTAATGAAATGAAGCCCAGTTCATGAGCATACTTCACGCAGATCAGCATTTGGGCACATGATTAATTTTATGATGTTAGAATTCAACTTGAGCTAATGTACCCTATTACTTCAAAAAATTCTGGGGGTAGAGGAGGGGCCGAGGGGGGGGGGGGGGGCTGGTGACTTTTGCTGGGGATGGGAGATCCCAGGGCCAGTCTCCCTCTGTATGAAATCCTGGTTTTATCCCATGGTTATTTTCATTTGGTGCTTGCACTATGTTTACTGTAGGGTTATGCCAGGAGTGACTCCAAGGAAGACACGCACACCGTAAAGGCCATCAATGGAGTCTCCCTCTGCTGCAATATGTGTGCTCTCATATTTTATTTTTGTGTGTTTTTTAGTGCCATTTTCGGCTTGTTCGTTACATATTCCATCATTTATTCGTATCGTCCCTACTATTGACCGAAGAAAAGATTGTGGACGTAATTGTGACTATTTTTTTGTGCTCATGTTCATTATTTTCGTCTTGTTGTCCAACGTGTACTTTTTACCTCAGTTAAAGTAAACAAACAGTAGAGGCATGTAAATATGTGTACGAATTTTAACCACTATAATTAAACCTCTGTGCGTGTTGGAAAGGGGGGTGAAGATTATGCTGATGTGGTTATATTATTTTGAAATGTTTAAGCCACACTTCTATTTGAACGTATGTTTCAATCTAGATAGTTGAGCTGTAGCATGCAAGAGAGCGCCACAGGATGCAATATGTGACTCAAGATGACGCGAATTTCGTCCACCACCATCACAACCGCTTGAAACTATTGGGAAGGTTGTGCGGCGAAGTCTACTGGAGGTCTGCTTAAATTCTGTACTGTCATAATAATGTGTAAGTTGTGAAGACGAGACTAGTCCGTTCTCTTAATCATAAATTTAATATACTTTTCTTTAAAGCGGGACCGCCAACTAACAACTCTGCGACCAAATTCGCTGAGGCAGAAGGCTATCAATACCCAATGTCCGCTTCTCAGCACCCAATGCCCGCTTCTCAGCAGCCAATGCCCGCTTCTCAGCAACAAAGTTCTCAGACTGTAAGTGACAGCAGTTTACTGCTTAAGCTCAAAGGTGTCCTATGCAGGCATTTGTTTGTATACATCATATTCAAGCTCCTGGTTATGAATGTGTAGTTGTTATTTCATGCTATTTCCCTAATGTAAGTGTAATTACATATTAAAGAGAGAAGACAAAGTTTTCTGAGAGAGCACTGTGTCTCTTCCAGTGTGTACACTATTATGGACATGTGTGGGTACATGTAGAATGTGGTGGTGAACCAGCCTAATCCTCTTCCTCAAGTGACAGTTGTCCAGACTAGAAGGCCATCCACCACTCCTTGGACCCTCATTTTTGCTGTGGTCCTAACTTTAATTCTTGGTGTTCAACTCTTCATACCGATCTTCTTTTGCCTAGTGCCAGGAGTCGTCTTAGCTGTGGTGGTAAGGCTCTTAATTAGTTTTGGAATGTACCGTTATTTAATTGTAAGACTTGCCTGCTCTCTCTTTCAACAAAAAGGAGGTTTCCAGTAAAGAGCATGTAATTCTGAGAAAGTATATAAAGAGTGACCATGAAATTATAATTGAACAGCAACATAGATTTGAGAGGTCAATCAAAGTTATATTATCTTAATAGATTAGCTCAGATTAATTTCAATAAGATCAAAGGAATTTCTTTTATTCAGTTCTACTCTATCACAACTGTCTGTACTTTGCACTGTGTTTGTTGCAGGGCTATGCCAGGAGTGACCGTAAAGAAGACAGGCACACTGTAAAAGCCATAAATGGAGTCTCCCTCTGCTGCAGCGTATCTGCTCTCTTCATTTATACTTTAGCATTTTTTTATGGTGTTTTTACTTTACTCTTTATATATTCAATCTGGTATGTCAGGAAAATTAATAATTATTATTACTGACATTTTTTATTTATTTACTACTAACCACCTGTTTGCTGTTTTTGTCATTCATTTGAGTCATTTTAATTCGAATATTCATTGCCAAAACGGAGTTCATGGTACTTCCAGGGCAACTCCCTTGGCTCTGTAAACAATCAGTAAATGGATCTATCTTCAGTGATGGGATAAGGAATTTGGTCTTTTGGGCCTTTATGTACTGCGCGACCGTACCTGGCGACCCTCACAGTCGCACTTGCTGACTCAACAAGGGGCTCTGCACAACCTAGTGTCTTTCTTTGCAGCCTACCTTTTCGAATGTGTCATTTAAAAAAAATCTTTACTACACGTAGTTGATTGTTGTTTTTTGTTTGTTTTTTGCAAAGCAAGACAAGGTACAAAAAAATAAAAAAATAAAAGGGGCTACACCACCCCATCTCGGGAAGGAGGGAGGGTGGGGAACCGGTGGAGCCATAACGTAGAGTTCCCGCGCCAAAGTGAAATGGCTAGGCTGTGAAAGAGGTGCCTGGTGGTGGAGTGAAGATCTATACCATAGCCAACGGTTCTACAAATGCCTTTGACAATGGTTATGGTGTCATGAGCCAGGCCGCCCAGAGTCTCTACAACTACAGGGATGCACTCAATGCCAGCTGAACGACATGAAGGGAGGTTGGAGGCCAGTTTCCGCTGGACTCCCACTTGGAGGGCATGACCTGGGGTGAAAGCAGCCTCAGCGACCAGCTGCTCCTGGAGAGGGCTGATTACGTGGATGTCGAGGGCCGCAGGTCGACCAGAGGTCCAATGAGGGAGGTAGACGTCGGCTGGACGGGTCTGGGAGCTGGCGACTAAGCCAAGGACTTCCTTTGTAGGTCCGAGGGCAGCGCTCTATGCAGCGGAGAATATGACGTCACGAACAGAGTTGTGACGAGTAATCCTGTCACCACTACCACCACACCCGACCTGATCCAAAGATGTCAGCAGAGCACTGGCATTCGGGGCAGGAGTATGGGATGCTGTGAAGAGGGACACCAAGCCAATAACTTATACAACATCGAAATTCATGATCATGCAGATGGAGGCCCAAGGAGGTGGAGGGAATCACATTAAGCCAATCTCCAGCGTGAGGAAGGCTAGAGGAGCGAGCTAGAGCACGCGAGCGGGTAGTGGGAGCAGAAACCAGCAGCTGTTGGAAAGTAGCTTCATCAATGGCATGAGAGAGGGTCCTCTGATGGAGGGGAACATCTATGTCACAAGGTACCCGCCAGTCAGAGCGAGCGGCAGCAGAAGCTAAGGCTGGTACGACCGATTCCGGGAGGATGCCGGGACTTGGGGAAAGGCCAAGGATCTGTTCAACCGGTGGCCCAGCCTGGGAGCAAGAGGCGAGGAAAGCAGCTGGAGCATGGAGAGAGGCACAGCGCAAGTCGAGGCCACCACGGCTACTTGGAAGAGTTGCCTTGAGCCAGGACCAGTCAGACATGGGTCCCCCGAGGATGGACTCCAGGGTTTCGCGAATGGCAAGGTCAAAAGCCGCAGTGGAGTTATGGAGGTAACTGGGGGGGCAGGCTCGCAAAATAAAAGATATTTTTGGGAGGGCTAAGCAGGAACGGAGAAGAGTGCACTCGAGCTGAGCGTCCTTCAAGTAACTCAGAGCTTGAAGGGAGGCTTTAACCTTCTGGATCCTGTTGAGAAAGACCTCATCACAGAAGTCAGGGGGTCTGACTGGGCAGCCAAGGAGGGAAAAGCCGCACCGGGTGATTGGGATATCAAGGGGTAAGGTTGAATGGCACAAGTCTGCCTCTTCTGGGACGAATAGGAGTGATTTGCTCCGGTTCAGGAACAGGCCTAGAGAGAGACCTTCCCGCTCGACGAAAGCGAGGGCAGAGGCAAGAGCGTCCGGGGAGCCCATCAAAGTGCCATTGTCGAGGTACCACACATTTAGTCTAAGGGAAGGTACTTCTGAATGTAGCTTCTCAATCAAGGAATAGAGAGTGAGGGCGAAGCCTAAAGGACCCAGGGGATCTCCTTGTTGTACTCTACAGCAGCTGCGGATAGAGTACTCGTCGAGGTTGAGCAGGGGCTGGCAGGAGTAGCAAGACTCCATCCAAGCAGATAAGTTAGGGATGCAGTTCCGAAATTCCCTGAACATGGCCTCCTGGTTGATGCAATTGAAGGCGTTGGAAAAGTCCAGGAAGAGGCCCCAAGATTTGTTTGACGTGGAAGAGAGCAAGTGGGAGGTGGCGTGGATTATTGCTTCACAGCCACCCTTGACCCCAACCCCAAGCTGGAGGGGGGTGAGAGTAGAAGTGACCGTACTGCGTGAAGAGTATGACAGACACTTAGAGGTGAGCCGGCGAAGCACTTCCCTGATGGCGATGGGGCGGTGGCCTCCACTTTTCTTCCGGCAAGCAAGTAGGGTGGCCCCACAAAGGTGGGGGAGAACGGATGTGGGGGCGCGACCTGAAGCAAGGAGGTTCACAAACCGGGAGAGTGAGGAGAGGATCTGGCCAGCACGATCTGGAGAAGGGCACAAAATGGCTTCCCGAAGGTGACTAGGACGAAGACCTGAGGGACCGGCTGCAGAGGCGTTAGGGAAAGATTTCACACTCCGGAGGATGATGGACTCGGGGAGTAAAGTGGGAGAGGGGGGTGGGCCTGGGGGCAAAGTGGGAGGAGGAGCCTGGGGGTGTTTGTTCAGCATCTCTTCTAGTATCTCGGGGCCAGGCTGAGCAAGCCCTTCAGAAGTAAGGGCTTTAATAGCTTTGCTGTATAGCCCTTCCTGAGTGGCTTTCCTAGCACGTGTAATGTTGAGAGAGGAGGAGGAAGAGGTGGATTTCTTGCCCCGTTTGGCAAGAGAATCCCGGTGCACCACTGCCTCAGCCCATAAGGCAGCCGCCTCACCGTCCAACCATCTCTGCAGGCGGGTTTTCACTAGCTTGAGGATCTCTCTCCAGCGAAGTCTGTGCCCAGAAGCAGGGGAAGTCAAAACACACTTTGCCAAGGCAAACAGGCTGGTCCATCTTGAGAGGTCGTCAGGAGTGCTTATGATGGAGGAGAGGCAATTGCTGAGGGTTAGGGCCCATAAGTCTCTAGCACCCTTAGGAGGTAGGTGGGGCAGAGGAGGAAGGAGTGGTGGTACTACTACAGTTATTCCTGCAGTTACCTAAGTCCCCAGGCAAACACCGAGAGCAAGGAGTGCTGTTCCTGACACACGAGCAGCGTAGACACCTTGCCGAGCCGTTGCACCGACAACACCGGGGGTGGAGGCGGTTACTCGAAGAGCTCATACCAGCTGAGCATCAACGAAGCTAAAGTTCTTATAGGAACGGAGTCCAGGTGGAGTTGAGCTCGAGGCCTTTATCTAAATTTGATAAAGGCCTAACTTTTCTTCATTGTTGTTTGTACTACGCACTCCAGTGTACAATAGTCCAATATCTTTCGATATGCTGATAATCTGATGGAGTGCTGATAATCTGATGGAGGTGAGATTATACATTGCGTATAATAGCTCTACACAATACCAGCTTGTCATTAATATCAACCACTGACTATAGTCAATGTTAGAATACATATGTTGGTACTCAGTCTAATCCTAGCTGTTCAGGTTTGTGTGCCTAGTGCCTGGTGGAGTTTTAGCAATTTTGGTAAGTTACAAAAAAATATATGTATATATCCAAGAATTTGGTAAAAGGTTTTTAATATAGAGATTTTGTTAGTTAACTTTTCTTCATTTTTTTGTGAATACAAATTGAAATAATTCAGAAATGTAATCTGGAGTTTTACATATAATTTTTGGTAATGTTGTAGATTTCATTGCTACTTTAAATATTCTTGGTAATTCAATATTTTTAGCTTAGTAGCATTAGATATGTAAATTCACAATACGTTTGGCTCGTAAGCCATCTTCAGTTGTGAGGTGTATATGACTGTTTAAAATAAAATACACAAAATTGTCAGCAAGAAATATGCACTTAGCCGTGGGTCAATATTGACGCTAAAGTTCTTATAGGAACGGAGTCCAGGTGGAGTTGAGCTCGAGGCCTTTATCTAAATTTGACGTGGTGTTGGTGCTCTGTATAATTAATGCTTCTGTTAGGCTCCTATGGAAGTAATTTGGTACCATTTTCACAACTCTCAATTCACTCCAGTTTACTCTGTGTGACTTTTTCCATGCATGTATTGAGATGCCATTTTGTCATCCATTTTTTAAACTGTAGCTATATTGATGTTCTTTCAATCTTTTTTCTAAATTCCTGCCAGTTTCACCCACATACACTGAATTGCAGTCCATGCATGGTGTGCTGTATACAACTCCTTTCTTTTTCTCCATTGGTGTTGCTTGTTTAACATGTACAAGTAATTTTCATAGAGTTGTTGAAGTCTGAAAATGATGTTCAGTGGGCGGCAAATTTGCAATTCTCTCACTAATGCCTATAATGTATGGTAAAACCAAAAGTTTTGATTCATTATCTGTGATGGAATTCATTCTTCTTGATCTTCTATAATGGTTGATGTTTCTATTGATAACTGATAAAGGATAGCCATTAGCCAAGAAAGTTGTTTAAGAAAGTGAAGGGTTATTATACCTCAACCATTATAGAAGATCAACTCACCCGGGAGAGTTGGCAAGTATGCAACAACAATAAAATCTGAGTAACAGGTACACAGTTGTTGTTTGTAACCTGAGGCTGTTGTTTGTACCCTGAGGCTGTTGTTTGTAACCTGAGGCTGTTGTTTGTAACCTGAGGCTGTTGTTTGTACCCTGAGGCTGTTGTTTGTACCCTGAGGCTGTTGTTTGTACCCTGAGGCTGTTGTTTGTACCCTGAGGCTGTTGTTTGTACCCTGAGGCTGTTGTTTGTATCCTGAGGCTGTTGTTTGTACCCTGAGGCTGTTGTTTGTATCCTGAGGCTGTTGTTTGTACCCTGAGGCTGTTGTTGTACCCTGAGGCTGTTGTTTGTACCCTGTTGTTTGTACCCTGAGGCTGTTGTTTGTACCCTGAGGCTGTTGTTTGTACCCCTGAGGCTGTTGTTTGTACCCTGAGGCTGTTGTTTGTACCCTGAGGCTGTTGTTTGTACCCTGAGGCTGTTTGTACCCTGACCCTGAGGCCTGTTGTTTGTACCCTGTTGTTTGTTGTTTTACCCTGAGGCTTTGTTTGTACCCTGAGGCTCTCTGGGCTGAGGTGTTGTTTGTACCCTGTTGTTTGTACCCTGAGGCTGTTGTTTGTACCCTAGGCTGTTGTTTGTAACCTGAGGCTGTTGTTTGTACCTAGGCTGTTGTTTGTACCCTGAGGCTGTTGTTTGTACCCTGAGGCTGTTGTTTGTACCCTGAGGCTGTTGTTTGTACCCTGAGGCTGTTGTTTGTACCCTGAGGCTGTTTTTGTACCCTGCAGGCTGTTGTTGTATCTGATGCTGTTTGTTTTGTAAGCCCGAGGCTGTTGTTTGTACCCTTAGGCTGTTGTTTGTATCCTCTGGGCTGTTGTTTTGTACCCTGAGGCTGTTTGTTTGTACTCCTGAGGCTGTTGGTTTGTACCCTGAGGCTGTGTTTTGTACCCTGATGCTGTTGTTTGTACTCCTGAGGCTGTTTTTTAACCTGTGAGGCTGTTGTTTGTACCCTGAGGCTGTTGTTTGTAACCTGAGGCTGTTGTTTGTAACCTGAGGCTGTTGTTTGTACCTAGGCTGTTGTTTGTACCCTGAGGCTGTTGTTTGTACCCTGAGGCTGTTGTTTGTACCCTGAGGCTGTGTGTTTGTACCCTGAGGCTGTTGTTTGTACCCTGAGGCTGTTGTTTGTCTGAGGCTGTTGTTTGTACCCTGAGGCTGTTGTTTGTACCCTGAGGCTGTTGTTTGTACCCTGAGGCTGTTGTTTGTACCCTGAGGCTGTTGTTTGTACCCTGAGGCTGTTGTTTGTACCCTGAGGCTGTTGTTTGTACCTGAGGCTGTTGTTTGTACCTGAGGCTGTTGTTTGTACCCTGAGGCTGTTGTTTGTACCCTGAGGCTGTTGTTTGTACCCTGAGGCTGTTGTTTGTACCCCGAGGCTGTTGTTTGTACCCTGAGGCTGTTGTTTGTACCTGAGGCTGTTGTTTGTACCCTGAGGCTGTTGTTTGTACCCTGAGGCTGTTGTTTGTACCCTGAGGCTGTTAGTTGTACCCTGAGGCTGTTGTTTGTAACCTGAGGCTGTTGTTTGTAACCTGAGGCTGTTGTTTGTACCCTGAGGCTGTTGTTTGTACCTTGAGGCTGTTGTTTGTACCTGAGGCTGTTGTTTGTACCCTGAGGCTGTTGTTTGTAACCTGAGGCTGTTGTTTGTAACCTGAGGCTGTTGTTTGTAACCCGAGGCTGTTGTTTGTACCCTGAGGCTCACAGTGTCTTGTTACAGTTCCCCTATTCCACATGAAGTGGCAAGTGCAGCCATTTGTTCGCGCATTCCAATGCACCAAACTCCTCCCAATGAGTTTGCTGCAGTTATATGTCTGATAGCCTCAATGGCGTAGTGTTTGAGAAATCATAAATGTACATTGGATTGCTGGTTATTTAAAATCTGTGCTCCAAATTAAGTTTGCATAGAAAGTGTGTGTGTGTGTGTATTGGTGTGTGTGTGTGTGTGTGTAAGTGTGTGTGTGTGTGTGTGTGTGTGTAAGTGTGTGTGTGTGTGTGTGTGTTATAAGAATGTTGTTTGTTCTTATGTATTTTAGTTCCTTGGGGAAGTCCTACAGTTTGTTTCATGTACTACCATGACTTGACAGTTTTCTTAATGTAGTATAATACATATTGAGTCATACATATTGAGTCATACATATTGAGTATGCTGGACCATTAGCTAGAGATGGTACAACAAAGGAAGCATGGGGGGTCAGTGGACATTCCAGTGATAGTTGTGACTGACAGCAGGTCAAACATGTCATGGTATACAGCACTGCCAATTTTCAAATGGTCAGGCCAGGAAGTAGGTTTGGTCAACTAAAAATGGGTGTGGTTAATGAAATGGGCGTGGCCAGAAAACGCGTGCATTTAATATTATTAGACTGTGGTGGGAGTAATGACTGATTACATACGTACCGCTTGAAACTATTGGGAAGGTTGTGCAGCGAAGTCTACTGGATGTCTGCTTAAATTCTGTACTGTCATAATAATGTGTACGTTGTGAATTAGTAGCTAACTTACGAGACTAGTCCGTTCTCTTAATCATAAATATAATATACTTTTCTTTAAAGCGGGACCGCCAACTTACAACTCTGCGACCAAATTCGCTGAGGCAGAAGGCTATCAATACCCAATGTCCGCTTCTCAGCACCCAATGCCCGCTTCTCAGCAGCCAATGCCCGCTTCTCAGCAACAAAGTTCTCAGACTGTAAGTGACAGCAGTTTACTGCTTAAGCTCAAAGGTGTCCTATGCAGGCATTTGTTTGTATACATCATATTCAAGCTCCTGGTTATGAATGTGTAGTTGTTATTTCATGCTATTTCCCTAATGTAAGTGTAATTACATATTAAAGAGAGAAGACAAAGTTTTCTGAGAGAGCACTGTGTCTCTTCCAGTGTGTACACTATTATGGACATGTGTGGGTACATGTAGAATGTGGTGGTGAACCAGCCTTATCCTCTTCCTCAAGTAACAGTTGTCCAGACTAGAAGGCCATCCACCACTCCTTGGACCCTCATTTTTGCTATGGTCCTAACTTTAATTCTTGGTGTTCAACTCTTCATACCGAGCTTCTTTTGCCTAGTGCCAGGAGTCATCTTAGCTGTGATGGTAAGGCTCTTAATTAGTTTTGGAATGTACCGTTATTTAATTGTAAGACTTGCCTGCTCTTTCTTTCAACAAAAAGGAGGTTTCCAGTAAAGAACATGTAATTCTGAGAAAAGAACATGTAATTCTGAGAAAGTATATAAAGAGTGACCATGAATTATGATTGAACAGCAACATAGATTTGAGAGGTCAATCAAAGTTATATTATGTCAATTATATCATCTTAATAGATTAGCTCAGATTAATTTCAATAAGATCAAAGGAATTTATTTTATTCAGTTCTACTCTATCACAACTGTCTGTACTTTGCACTGTGTTTGTTGCAGGGCTATGCCAGGAGTGACTGTAAAGAAGACAGGCACACTGTAAAAGCCATGAATGGTGTCTCCCTCTGCTGCAGCGTATCTGCTCTCTTCTTTTATACTTTAGTATTTTTTGGTGGTGTTGTTACTTTACTCAATATATATTCAATCTTGTATGCAGTCAGGCCATATTATTATTACTGACAATTTTTTTTATTTACTACTAACCACCTGTTTGCTGTTTTTGTCATTCATTTGAGTCATTTCAATTCGAATATTCATTGCCAAAACTGAGTTCATGGTACTTCCAGGGCAACTCCAACTCCCTTGGCTCTGTAAACAATCAGTAAATGGATCTATCTTCAGTGATGGGATAAGGAATGTGGTCTTCTGGGCCTTTATGTACTGCGCGACCGTACTACTGGCGACCCGCACAGTCGCACTCGTTGACTCAACAAGGCTCCGCACAACCTAGTGTCTTTCTTTGCAGCCTACCTTTTCGAATGTGTCATTAAAAAAAATCATCTTTACTACACGTAGTTCATTGTTGTTTGTACTACGCATTCCAGTGTACAATAGTCCAATATCTTTAGTGCTGATAATCTGATGGAGGTGAGATTATACATTGTACTTCTGTATAATAGCTCTACACAATACCAGCTTTCCCACTGACTATAGTTAATGTTAGAATACATATGTTGAATTTTTGTTTTCTGTGTGGTCTGTTTATTGTATTTCAACCTCTTCACGTAATTCCTGCCCCCCAATCTAGATTCACCTGCCAGCACAGTGCAGCCATTTGTTCACGCATTCCAATGTTACTTAGCAGCTATCCACCAATTGGATGAAACTCCTCCCAATGAGTTTGCTGCAGTTATTAGCCTCAATGGCGTAGTGTTTGAGAAATGAGAAATGTGCATTGGATTGCTGGTTATTTAAAATCTGTGCTCCAAATTAAGTTTGCATAGAATGTGTGTGTGTATGTGTGTTCTTGTGTGTGTGTGTGTGTATTGGTGTGTATTTGTGTGTGTGTGTGTATTTGTGTGTGTGTGTGTGTGTGTGTGTGTGTGTGTGTGTGTGTGTGTGTGTGTATGTGTGTGTTATAAGAATGTTGTTTGTTCTTGTGTATTTTAGTTCCTTGGGGAAGTCCTGCAGTTCGTTTCATGTACTACCATGACTTGAAAGTTTCTTAATGTAGTATAATACATACATATTGAGTCTGCTGGACCATTAGCTAGAGATGGTACAACAAAGGAAGCCTGGGGGGTCAGTGGACATTCCAGTGATAGTTGTGACTGACAGCAGGTCAAACATGTCATGGTAAACAGCATCAGCATACGTGTATCTGCCAATTTTCAAATGGTCAGGCCAGGAAGTAGGTTTGGTCAACAATAAATGGGTGTGGTTAATAAAATAGGCGTGGTCAGAAAACGAGTGCGTTTAATATTATGTAAATGTATTCATTCATCCAAAGTTTAATTCTGTAAAGAATTTTCCAGTTCCTTCTCACAACAATCAGTCGTAGCTAAAGATTTACATATGCACAACACATCACTTGCTCTTATGTTTGTAGCTGAAATGTTTAATTTTTCTTGTCTTACAACAGTAGTAGCATCAGGACTAGGTCATTTGCGTCATGGTAGTGAATGCGAGGCCACAGTTGGTACCAGCCCCAGCTTGTTAGAAATAGTTTCTTTGCCCTCGGAAACTTGAAGTGGGATAGTTTGTGTGTAGCCACAGACTTTCTGCATGGCAATTGGTAAAGGGTTGGCTACGCGAGAATAAGTTAGTGAGGCTCTATAGGCTCTGCGGGCGGACATTCCTCATTGATGTCAGGACTAGACTACTAGAGTTTAGGAACTGCTCATTTCTTATCTGAACTGTTACAAGTCTCATGATACCTTCGTATTGTTTAGGATCTATGTAATTTTCTATTAATTTTTTTATTAATTGATCTTTTTGCGCATGTGCAAAGTAGTGTATGTATGTACTAGTATGTATGTATGTATGTATATATGTATGTAGTATGTATGTATGTATGTACGTATATTTGAGTGTATGTATGTAGAGCACTTGTGCATGTGTGTTCTATTTGGAATGTTTCTTAACACACAAAGATGTTTCCAAGTGCACACTATTTATTATTAATTATGCTATATTTCGTGGTGTTTAGGTTTTTCCATATACTTAACCACAAAGGGTTCACATCTTCTGAGTTTCCCTGTTTATTGTGCCCGCTGTCTGTGAGCAGAATTAGACAATGATATGGATAACTCTTTTTTTCTTCTTATATCCCCTTTAAAAATCTTTTCTTCCTGCTGTAGTAATGTCTTACTTTAATAGTTCCCCCCCCCCCCCTCCTTTCTCTCTCTTTCCTTTTTTTTTTCTTCTAGGGATATGTGAAGAGAAAATCTGAGAAAGACAGACATACGGTGAAGGTGTACAATTCCGTGTCAGTTTGCTGTAGCTGCTCTGCCCTTCTTTGTTACTTTATTGCAATCATGGCTGCACTGTCAACTTATCCCATGTTATAATATGTCATTTTTACTCAGATTCCTTTTTAAATTAATATTTCTCTATAGCAACAGCTTAGATAGGGATATTGTTTTTGTAGTTCATGTGAAAGTATTGAAAATAGTGGGTGGAGCTAAACTCACTATGAAGCGCGCGCGGGAAATATTTACGTGTTCGCACACGCATCATTCTTTCATCAACGGTGTGTAACGGACTCATTTTATTGTTTGTTAGCGCTAGCAGATTCTTTAAAGTATTCTGCCTCGATGGGTGAGTTTGAACTTTGCTGTTCGCTTGCAATGTCATACGCACTCTTACCCCTCTTTTTTCCTTGACAGCTTCTGGTTATTCTAGGCTTCCAGTTGACACCGATTCGGATGTCGTTCCCAGTGACGCTCGAATTCAAGGGGAAAGTCACACTGAGCTGGCGCCTGTAGTACAGATACCGCCGTCAACAAATGCTGCGGCGGCGGAGCGTTCTTCAGCGAGCCCAGCACCAGTACCCAGTGAGGAAAGAGTGCCTGTACAAGTTCACCATGGTGGTCAGCCGGTTTCTGCTTTTCAACCAGTTCAACAGCAGCAACAAACCAATGTGGTAATAAGATACCTAGGCGACAATTATTAAAAAAAAAAAAAATAAATAAAATTAAAAAAGTATAATAAAAAATAAGTGGGAGAAAATGTGAACACAAACCTCCCCATTTCTGTTATTAGGTGTTAGATGCCAATGTAATTTAATTTATAATTTCTTATGGCAAAAGCACCATTGCCCATGTTTTTAGGTTTACACAAAATGTGGGTTTAGAAGAATGTATTTGTGGATATTAAAATGAAGATTGCTAGGGTATGGTTTGGAGTAGAAATTTGTCAACATGCTCAGGCTAGGAAGGTGTAATTTCATGATTGGAGGGGTGTGTGGTTCTGCAATAGAAAAGAAAATGTGTTTTTATTTTTGCTAAGGTCCACCAATTTTTACTCCCCTCCCCTTTTCATGTCATAGAATGTGGTAATGGCACAACCTACCTCCATGGTCAGTGAAGAAAGCCCTAAAGTGCCACCTCCGAACCCAACTTTGATGGTTCTAACTATCGTGGCTGCCCTTATCCTGTTCTTCTTCGGGGCTATTCCTACATGGGGCTGCATCTTTCCATCTGTGATCTTTGCTCTTGTGGTGAGTTGATGTTGTCAAGTCACTGAACAAATAGCAAAAAAATAATCATCATAATAAATTAATAATAAAACAATTAATAATAATAATAGTAATACGTGTTATATTATTAAGTCAAAAGAAAGTCCAAATCTATCAGTATTATTATTATTATTATTATTATTATTATTATTATTATTATTATTATTTATTCATTTATTTATTTTATTATTATTATTTACTTCTATTACTCTAGGGATTCAGCCTGAGTAGCTCAGAGAGGGAAGATGAGAGGCAAACAGCCAAATTGATGAATAACATTGCATGTGGCTGTAATATCGCTGCACTCGTGATATTCATACTCATGATGGTGATTTTCATTATCCTTACCATTGTCTACGGTGTAAAAAGTGCGGAGGCTGTCAATCACTATCATCAACGTATCGATTATTGACCGAGTAGTCAGTGACATTCTGAATTCTGCTAATTAGCTACATAATCTTTTGCAGTTTGTTTTTCTATTCACATTTTTCATCTTTTTTTTTAACAGTCCAAAGTGCTTCATCAGAATATTAGTGCTTAATCAGGTGACTGCAGACTATGTCATATCCATGGATATTTATGTGTGGGGAGGGGTGTGGGGGGAATAGCATACACAGAATGAGTCATGAACACTATTACAAGTGAATCGTCAGCAGGAATTGGAACTTGTGTGATGTGAACCATGTGTGAACTTTGTACACTTCATTTAACTGACTATTGTACAGCAAAAGCACAAAAGAGGAGTGTACTATGTAGCTTTTTGTTTACCTGTGATGATTTAATAATTGTATTTGTAGTGTTAATAATCGTAGTGTACACAATACTTTTTTACTGGTTGATATCACAACTTTTTGTAGGAATGGGTGTAATTGGAATCACAGTATGTTCGGGAGTTTTGTATTGTATGTGGGGGGGAGGTGGGTGAGTGGGGGCAAACAAGACACTTGGTAAGGGAAAGAAGTCACCCCCCCTCCCCCCAGACTACCTTACCTTACCCTATTTTATATCTTATCTTCTGCTTACTCTGGGATTTATTTGTATTGTTTAAATGATAACGACGAGGTGTTGTGTGAGATTACATGGGAGGTTTTAACATGTGAGATTTTTTTTACATGTGAGATTTTTTACATGTGAGATTTTCTTGGTCTCCTCAGTTCTAATATTTGTACAGTACACATTCATTGTGTGTAATGTGTTCAGCTGATGCTGTGCCAAAATGGAGTTCAGACATGCAAAAGATACGAGCAGCATAAATGCTTGAATAGTGTGTTTGTGTGTGCATGAGTATATGTGTGTGTGTGTGTTAGTACATGTATTGTCCAGTCGTCACACAATGAAATCGTCTAATAGTGCTTGCGTATTCAACCATGTCTTCGTGGTGTTTCATGTAGTGTGCTGGCATCAGTTGGCATGGCAGAGGATGAAGTGGTACAAATGGCAAATTGTTTTGTGTGTTCTTGTGTAAAGCCTTGTTCTATTTGACTCCCATTAAAGCTGTAGAGTTAATATTTGGTAGTGAGTAAAACAACTCTTGTTAATTCAACTCTTGTGGCTTTTTGTTAGCCTGTTCATCTGTGATTATTGTTGTTCATTATCATAGTCATAATCGTCATCATCATCATAATCTCGTAACTATGGTACATTTCTTTTCATAATCACATCAGTTTGCTCGAGCTCACATTTCAGAGGTGACTCAATACAGAGGAATACACCCCACATTCTTGAAGTGTTTATTCTAGAGGCCAGGACAAATAGAGTAGAACCCATAACATGTGGCTACTATTTGAACTGAAAATAGTTCCACATTCCATTGTACCCGGACAATGGGAGGAACAGCTGGAAAGTGGTTAGTTTTGTACATTATATTCTGGTTGACTGTGTGTTGACAGTCAAAGTTATTCTGAGTGGTTTACTAATCTTTGTTACGGTACATCTGGTCAAGTTTAGATGTAGCAATTGGCTTGAGACTATGAAGACAGCCATTTTGTATATTCAGATCTGGGGGCTTTGGTAAACATTGTTTTTAGTTGCTTATGTTGTTTTTATGATCATATTATGCGAGTTTAGTTTTGGTGACGTAAAATAGTAATACAATAATAATTCTCGGGCCGTAATTAACAGCATGTGTACAGGATTACTAATGCACGGAATAATTTGATTATAAGACTTCAATTGGCATTTATAGCAACATGACATCTGAAGATCATGGACATGTAGTGTTGGAGTCATCAATAGCTGGCGGCAGCTCTGGAAATTGTGATTTGTACTGAGGGCAATGCTACCTAGAGGGCAAAGCCATATACCCTGAGAGATTAATTAGAGTTATTAAGAGTTAGCTATGTGTGGAGAGTTGAGGGTAGGTCTCCAACACAGGATGAATCAAGAGTACTTACCACGCCACAAAAGCTTCTCCCAATTATTTTGATTTCATGTACTGACAGCAGATCTGATAGACTGTCATGGTGGGGGATCAGAAATAATTAAGATTTTTAATCATTTAGGGATTTGTGTGAGTATGGACACACTGTTGCGGCACATACAGGGAACAACACAGCACCTGAATGAGGCAGGACTGCTGCATGATCTTGATTGTAATCTTTTGACAGTGTTTACATATGACAATATAGATTTTATGCATAGTTATGCCCAGGTATTCAGTGGGAATCAACAGCTTAGCTGGCATGGTACTACATTACAGGATGTTCAATGCAAACCATCAGTTTGCGACTCTGTTACAAGGTTACGGCCAGGTAGCAGAAGATCACATGCTCTTTTGTCCCCTTATAATTCCCCTGACAAAGACATTCGATCTCCACTACTTAAATGAAGCAGGGAAAGAACAGGTACTGAGATCCCACAACATAACTCCACTTTTGTTGATCAGGGCAACTACAATTTTGCACAAGTTTGTAGCACTTTCCAGCCACCAGTGCTTTTATCTATTGAAGATTTTAGAGTAATGAAAGGTGAACAAATTAAAGTAGCTGAATTCCTTACACATGCTATGAGCTACTGTCTTCTTCAAAATTGTGCTGATAAGAAGAATGTATTGCTGACCGGTCTTCAAGATTTTATGACAATTGCATTCAAGTCTTCCAAACCTGAAGTTGGTGTTGTTTATTGGCCTCCCACTAGTAACACCAGATGAAATAGTCATTGTTCAGCTTAGTAGGCCTTGCGACAAAGAGCTTAAGCTGATCAATGTAAACAATCTCCTTGATTTGCTAAGGAGAGATCCTGACTTAGTCCATGTCCCTGAACAGTATATTCCAAGAATTATACAGGTGTTATTTGCCAATACTGGTTGCGATTACATTTCTTTTTTCTCAGGGATAGGAAAAGCATTTTTCTTAAAGGTTTTTTTGAATATTCAAAATTTATTGCTGACCGACTATCAGGACCATTTAGTGGAGTTCTTTCTCAATCTAACCTTCAGGAAGCATCAAAGGCAAGCCTACTGATATTTATTCGCCTGGTAGGTTGTGCATACTTCAAAAAGCATGCTAATGCATTTTTTAGTCAAACTCCTTCCTCATTGATGAATTCAATGAAGAAGGAGGGCTTGACTCCTGAAGACCATCATCGTCAATGGTTGGTTTACATTCGCCAAACAATATGGGACAGAATATCCACGGAAAATGACACTATACCACCATCATTTGAGGCACTCCAATATCATTGTTGAGAAGTTGCTGGGTGATTCATATGTGGCATCAAGCAGAATCTAATGCAATCATTCTTGCTTCTCTTAATGAATGTGGCTGGAGAAATAATAATAACGCACTGGAAATCGTGTGGGATACAGATGAAAACATTAAGAGTATTCAAGATAAAGTGAAAGTTACTCATAAATGGTTGTGGGTACAAATCTGGTTGCACAACACGAAGATGTGGCTGTAAGAAAAAAGGACAAGTATGTGGAGCTGGATGTCACTGTGCCAACTGTGAAAATACTGAAATTCATTGTTATGTCAGAAGAAGATGAAGTCATCAGAATTGAAAGGTAAATATTTGTTACTTTATGTCATTGTTAATAATATTTTTTTCACTATTATTTATAGAGTCTTAACTTTAGAGGAAGATGTTGACCTTATAATGAAAGATGTTTTTGGTAGTGACCAAGTAGAGCATAGTGATGATGATAACATGGAAGAAGAAAACTATGACAGTGATAATGGCAACTACAGTGAAGATGACAGTGTGTGTGATAGCAGTGATAGTGAAAATTTAGAAGAACTATAAAATACATTACAGTTGATTTCTGTATTTATTGACTTTCTACACTATTATGTTATATTTTTATTGAACTGCAATGCTAAATATTTTTAATTTCTTACTTTAATGATGATATTTTAGTACCAATGTATTGAGTGTTTCACTGCTCCAAAATGATAACGATTTCAGGAATTAATAGTTAAACTATTAAGCTTCACATGTTTAAAACAATAGGATTCTAGGATGGACAGGAATCTTATTAGGGAGCACTTTGCAAAGACCCTTTTTACAACAACCTTTAAGTATCTCTCAAACAAGCTCTTCTGGGGAGAGAAGATATACAGAAAGTTTAAAATAACTTGCTGGTAGATATTAAATTAAGGTTATTCTGTATTTCTGAAGTGGTTCAAGTTCTAATTATCAAAGGTACCTACACTAGAAGTCTTCAAACTGACTGCATTGAAAAAGCAGAAACCTGAAGCAAGCAAATCGATGATGTATTAGGAATACGCGGGGGCAAATAAATTGTATGTACATGTACTAGACTGCGACTGGTGGGCGTAATGACTGATTACGTACCGCTTGAAACTAATGGGAAGGTTGTGCGGCGAAGTCTACTGGAGGTCTGCTTAAATTCTGTACTGTCATAATAATGTGTACGTTGTGAATTAGTAGCTAACTTACGAGACTAGTCCGTTCTTAATCATAAATATAACACTTTTCTTTAAAGCGGGACCGCCAACTTACAACTCTGCGACCAAATTCGCTGAGGCAGAAGGCTATCAATACCCAATGTCCGCTTCTCAGCACCCAATGCCCGCTTCTCAGCAACAAAGTTCTCAGACTGTAAGTGACAGCAGTTTACTGCTTAAGCTCAAAGGTGTCCTATGCAGGCATTTGTTTGTATACATCATATAGGGAGATGTCATCACGTGACATTTTATTTAGTAGTGGTGTACAGGTGAACCACGATCAGCTGTAGGATTGGATGGCTACCTTAGCTTCCTATTGCTTCCCATCATGGCTAAGGCTAGGTACTGTACCAAGAGAAAATTAAATTGATTGGTTCTTTGGATTCTTTCTTACTTCCAACTAATCTTGGCTTAGCTGCTTTATCGACACTATCTCCTGTGGAAGCCAGTGACATCTTGTCTTACCTTGTTCTCCAGACAAGTTTCTTGACTGCTAAGCAATTTAAAGCTTATAAATCATTGGAATCATATAACCAATTTGTGAGTGGATGGGTAAAAGATGTTGAGGGCTGGAGTACTCATGGAAAAATCACTGTCACTGGTCGAGTAAGTTGCTACATAGCTAAATACAATTTATTGTTGCTTTTGAATACAGTTATGCTTGCTACATAAATACAATTTTATTGTTGCTTTTGAACAGTAATGATGCATTATTTCATTTATAAAAATGTAGGTGAGGCATTCCCAAAGATGTAATGACACACCACTGAGTTGCTGGATTATTTGTGAGTCAACTGGAGAGATTAGTTGTGGCCACTGCAACTGCATGGCTGGCTTAGGTGAAGCATGCACACACATTGGAGCAGTACTGTTTTATTTGGAGGCATCTACAAAAATGAGAAGTGAGCAAACATGCACTCAGTCTAAATGTCAGTGGGTCATTCCAAGTTCCCAAAAAGAAATACCTTACCTGCCCATCAAATATCTAGACTTTTCCTCGGCCAAAAAGAAACAAACCACAGTAACCAGCCCAATGCCGTCGAGTAGCCAGCAAGGATTCAAAGCGAGTGCAAGTAAGCCTGACAATTTTGAAATAGACACATTTTTCAAAAAATTAAATGAGTCAGGAAAAAACCCGGCAATTCTTTCAATTGTGTCTCCATACTCTGATAATTACATTCCCAAAGTGGTTCAGCCAAATTTTCCTAAGCCATTGCAGCAACTGTATAATAAAGAGAGTCTTAAGTACGATTACTTGAAACTTTTGGCTGTATGTGAGAAAATAAATATCACTATCACAAAGGAGATGGCACTAGCAGTTGAGCAAGAAACCAGGTCACAGAGAGTTGTAATTTATGGTTTACATATTGAGCAGGAGAATAACTGCCTCAAGAATGAAGTCAGTTTGCCACACAGAGTCGAGTAATCCTTCCCAAAGTTTAGTAAAAGCTATTTCTTATCCAGAGGCTTTTAAGTTTTACTCTAAATCCACTTCATGGGGCTGCAAACATGAGAAGAAAGTTCGTCAAGTTTATACAAAGAAGATGTTGGAAAATCATCGTGATTTTTCTGTTTCCGATTCTGGATTGACGATAAACCCTAAATGGCCTTTTCTTGGTGCATCTCCAGATGGTGTGGTCAACTGTTATTGCTGCAACAGAGGAGTGGTGGAAATAAAAATGTCCTTATTGTCATCACAATGTTGATATAGTGGAGTCAACTATAGACAAAAAGTTCTGTCTGAAAAAAAATGAATGTGGTATTTGTTATTTGGATACGACACATTCGTATTACTACCAGGTACAGATGCAAATTAATATTTGTGAGGTTGATTACTGCGATTTTGTTGTCTGCACATTTCCGGAAGGTCAGTGTGAACCGAACATTCATATTGAACGTATCAATACGGATGATGAGTTCTGGTCCGTCTGTGTGGAGAAATCATCAGAGTTTTTCAAAGTGTGCATTCTACCAGAGCTTGTGGGAAGGTGGTATACACGACCTACTTCAAGATGTGAAGATATTGGAGGACAAGCCAACACAAGCTTCTTCAGAAATCCTTGTTTATTGTTATTGCAAGCAACCTGAAGATGAACGGCACATGATTGCATGCGACAATCCTGCATGCACCATAGAATGGTATCATATGGACTGTTTAAAAATAAAAACTATTCCAAAAGGGAAATGGTTTAGTCCTACTTGTAGAGTACTTCCTGAATTTAAAATTAAGAAGAAGAAGGGAAACTAAACTAGCTATTTATTGTCTGTGTAACATTAATAATTTTAAATTTGTCATTTTTGTTTACGTTTGATCATTTGAATACACAAAATAGCAAATACATGTACAGGGATAGTACAATTAATCAGCTAGTCAAAAGACACAAGTGAGTCACAAATGTTACAAAGAGAACAGCATACACGAACCATTTTATCAATATGAGGGCAATCTTGATATCTTTTAGTGACATATTCCACGGGTAAACTTCCTTTTAAAATGATGTATTTTTTGACGTACAAGCCCTATGACACGTTCTACGTGGATGCGAACATTGGCAAGGGTACGAGTATCTTCCACTTCCATTGCATCTAGTTGACTTTTTCCTTTAGTAAAGGCTGGAATATGTAGCCTTGCTTGCAACATTCTTACACTCTCTGAAATATTAAAGCCTCTATCAGCTAGAACTACATCTCCAGGAAGCCGATTTTGTAAAATACCACAAGATTCAGTCAGGTATTTGTCACTTACTCTCCCTCCCCATGTATCTGATACATATGAAATGGTGCCTTGGGGTGTGATGCCTACTAATACTTTAACAGTATTATGATGCTTGTAGCTTGACCATGTAGAAACTCTAGCGAGTAAATTTGATGGTCGATCAATAAAAATCTCAAAACAATCCAATATGACAGCAACACTTTTTCCAAAATTTATGCGAAAGCACTGTGGCATTGTCTTCCATAAATTTTCACGGTCAGGCCATCAAATAAAAAAACTCAATCTGACATCCATTATGGAGAGCGACTCGGCAAAGATACGAGTAACACTTGCCACAGACAAATCAAATCTGTATGCGAGATCTTTATGGGGAGGATTTAGCCTCAACTTTACAACAGTTAGCATCATCTCTTGAAATTGTGTCAGCTTAGTGGATCTTTTAACTTGAGGGGCACAGAAGTCAAATATAATTTTCAGTACTTTATAAGATGGTAAACCTGTATAAAATTTAACAAGTTCATCATTACTCTCAAATATCTTTTCATCAAATTGATGATTTTCCGACATTTCAGATTTCATATCTTGAATCTGTTCTTTGTAAGCTTTTGCACTGTCATCAATCATTTGTGAAGTAAGTTTAGTCTGTGTACTTGCCTCTACTGTACTCATTACTACTCTGCTGTCAGTGCCAGAGGCTACACTGCTGTCAGTGCCACAGGCTACTCCTACCACCCACACTTCTCTGGATTTCTATTTGCTTGCCTCTCTCCCACCTTTTCTCTGTTGAATTTGCTGTAGTATCACTTATTTCTTTACTGTTTCCCAAATTAACAGTAGGCAACCAGTCTGGATTGGTGGTATCAAACAAGTCTGCAGGCTTCCCCGACACAAAATGCCTAGAACATATTCTGTCATTTTTTATCAGAATCTTTTCAGTTAGGTCTGCCCTCTTGATTGCTGACAGGAAGCCTAAATGTCTCCTCCTGCTTAGCTGTTCAATTTCCTCACCTTTGGTTTTCATAACTTTAGGGATTCTGTAGAATGATACATCCTTGTCTCGTCCCGATCTCTTAGAACAGCCAATTACAACACATTAAACCATCCTGACCTACACGGACTTGTACACCACTACCTCGGATCACGTGAGCGCTAACGCTTGATGAAAACTCCCTATTCAAGCTCCTGGTTATGAATGTGTAGTTGTTATTTCATGCTATTTCCCTAATGTAAGTGTAATTACATATTAAAGAGAGAAGACAAAGTTTTCTGAGAGAGCAACTGTGTCTCGTCCAGTGTGTACACTATGATGGACATGTGTGTGTGTATGTAGAATGTGGTGGTGAACCGGCATTATCCTCTTCCTCAAGTGACAGTAGTCCAGACTAGAAGGCCATCCACCACTCCTTGGACCCTCATTTTTGCTATGGTCCTAACTGTAATTCTTGGTGTTCAACTCTTCATACCGAGCTTCTTTTGCCTAGCGCCAGGAGTCATCTTAGCTGTGATGGTAAGGCTCTTAATTAGTTTTGGAATGTACCGTTATTTAATTGTAAGACTTGCCTGCTCTCTCTTTTAACAAAAAAGAGGTTTCCAGTAAAGAACATGTAATTCTGAGAAAAGAACATGTAATTCTGAGAAAATATATAAAGAGTGACCATGAAATTATGATTGAACAGCAACATAGATTTGAGAGGTCAGTCAAAGGTATATTATGTCCATTATAGTATATGTTGCAGGGCTATGCCAGGAGTGACTGTAAAGAAGACAGGCACACTGTAAAAGTCATGAATGGTGTCTCCCTCTGCTGCAGCGTATCTGCTCTCTTCTTTTATACTTTAGTATTTTTGGGTGGTCTTGTTGCTTTACTGAATATATATTCAATCTTGTATGTAGTCAGGCCATATTATTACTGACAATTTTTTAATTTACTACTAACCACCTGTTTGCTGTTTTTGTCATTCATTTGAGTCATTTCAATTCGAATATTCATTGCCAAAACGGAGTTCATGGTACTTCCAGGGCAACTCTCTTGGCTCTGTAAACAATCAGTAAATGGATCTATCTTCAGTGATGGGATAAGGAATGTGGTCTTTTGGGCCTTTATGTACTGCGCGACTGTACTACTGGCGACCTGCACAGTCGCACTCGCTGACTCAACAAGGGGCTCCGCACAACCTAGTGTCTTTCTTTGCAGCCTACCTTTTCAAATGTGTCATTAAAAAAAAAACTTTACTACATGTAGTTCATTGTTGTTTGTACTACGCATTCCAGTGTACAATAGTCCAATATCTTTAGTGCTGATAATCTGATGGAGGTGAGAGTATACATTGCACTTCTGTATAATAGCTCTACACAATACCAGCTCGTCATTAATATCAACCACTGACTATAGTCAATGTTAGAATACATATGTTGGTAAATGCTTTGTGTGGGTGGTGGTTATGATGGTAATTTTTGTTTGCTGTGTGGTCTGTTCATTGTATTTCAACCTCTTCACGTAATTCCTGCCCCCCAATCTAATTGTATTTGTAGTGTTAATATTCTTAGTGTACATAATACTTTTTCACTGGTTGATATCACAACTTTTTGTAGGAATGGGTGTAATTGGAATCACAGTATGTTCGGGAGTTTTGCATTGTATGTGGGGGGGGAGGTGGGTGAGTGGGGGCAAACAAGACACTTGGTAAGGGCAAGGAGTCACCCCCCCCTCTTCTAGACTACCTTACCTTACCCTATTTTAGACCTTATCTTCTCTGTTTGGTTTGAGAAAGTGCAGGGAAAGATATGGTAAGATCACTACCAGTATGTTTACTACTCTGGGATTCATTTGTATTGTTTAAACGATAACAACGAGGTGTTGTGTGAGATTACATGGGAGGTTTTAACATGTGAGATTTTCTTGGTCTCCTCAGTTCTAATATTTGTACAGTACACATTCATTGCGTGTAATGTGTTCAGCTGATGCTGTGCCAAAATGGAGTTCAGACATGCAAAAGATACGAGCAGCATTAATGCTTGAATAGTGTGTTTGTGTGTGCATGAGTATATATGTGTGTGTGTGTTAGTACATGTATTGTCCAGTCGTCACACAATGAAATCGTCTAATAGTGCTTGCGTATTCAACCATGTCTTCGTGGTGTTTCATGTAGTGTGCTGACATCAGTTGGCATGGCAGAGGATGAAGTGGTACAAATGGCAAATTGTTTTGTGTGTTCTTGTGTAAAGCCTTGTTCTACTTGACTCCCATTAAAGCTGTAGAGTTAATATTTGGTAGTGAGTAAAACAACTCTGTTAATTGAACTCTTGTGGCTTTTTGTTAGCCTGTTCATCTGTGATTATTGTTGTTCATTATCATAGTCATAATCGTCATCATTATCATAATCTCGTAACTATGGTACATTTCTTTTCATCATCACATCAGTTTGCTCGAGCTCACATTTCAGAGGTGACTCAATACAGAGGAATACACCCCACATTCTTGAAGTGTTTATTCTAGAGGCCATGACAAACAGAGTAGAGCCCATAACATGTGGCTACTATTTGAACTGAAAATAGTTCCACGTTTCATTGTTATTACCCGGACAAAAATGGGAGGAACAGCTGGAAAGTGGTTAGTTTTGTACATTATATTCTGGTTGACTGTGTGTTGACAGTGAAAGTTATTCTGAGTGGTTTACTATCTTTGTTACGGTACATCTGGTCAAGTTTAGACGTAGCAATTGGCTTGAGACTATGAAGACAGCCATTTTGTATATTCAGATCTGGGGGCTTTGGTAAACATTGTTTTTAGTTGCTTATGTTGGTTTATGATCATGTTATGTGAGTTTAGTTTTGGTGACGTAAAATAGTAATACAATAATAATTGTGTACAGGATTACTAATGCACGGAATAATTTAATTACTTCAATTGGCATTTATAGCAACATGACATCTGAAGATCATGGACATGTAGTGTTGGAGTCATCAATAGCTGGCGGCAGCTCTGGAAATTGTGATTTGTACTGAGGGCAATGCTACCTCGAGGGCAAAGCCATATACCCTGAGAGATTAATTAGTGTGCACTATCTGCTTATTCCAATGATCCAGCCGTTCTTTGTTGAATATACAATTTTTACAGTAGCTTAATAGCTATTAAAGGAAATAGATAAAACAAAACAAAACAAAAAACAAAAACAGCAACAATAACAAACAACAACAACAACAACAGTAGCTCTTGAAATATTTTGGCACATTAAAACATTGAAACAAGACTCAGCAAAAAAAAAAAAAGCTACGTTGTGCACATGCGTGGTGTGTGTATTTGTGCACATGTGTGTGTGTATGTTTGTGTGCAGTGAATTGGCCAGTCCCTAGCTATATAAAGATTGTTGCAAAAGTGAGCGAGGACATCATAAATAGTACCTATTGTAAAGACGTCAAGCGTTACTTATTAAGTCTCAAGTCTCTTTGCTAGAGTGGATGTTGCATGGGGGTTTAAGTTGTCAGTATCGCAGTGTTGATGTCCTAATACTGGGTAGCGTCCACCAAAATCTTCTTCAGGATGAGTCTCAGAGTAGAGGGGATTGTGGTTGAGGGCAGTCCTTGTTCCTCTAAGCTAAGTCACCCAGGGTGCAGTGATGCTACCAGCTTTACAATTTTATTTATTCAACTAGCTTATGGTTACTATGTAAACTAAGAAGACTGATCCAGGCAGTGCTGGCTAGCTTAACATGGAATGTGAGAAGAAGACAGGATCAGGAGGGAAAGAGCAATTTAATTTGGGATTGTCCCTCTCATGAGAAATTAGATAACAAAATGAACACCTAATGTTGGTGTTCATGTTATTAATCTGAGTTAGCTATGTGTGGAGAGTTGAGGGTAGGTCTCCAACACAGGATGAATCAAGAGTACTTAGCCACAAAAGCTTCTCCCAATTATTTTGATGTATGCATCAAATAGGGTAAGCCAGTCATTTTCTAGAGGTTTCAATTCATGGCTGTCTAAGTTGTGGTGATGAGGTGATGCATTAAGATACTTCCCATAGAGGAAAAAAAGGAGTGACAACCTTACAAACCAAAACTTGGCATAGACTCTATATAGCTTTGATGTTTGAAGTGAAGGGACCAACATGGCAGTAGGTATGTGCATTGTCATCTTCATCTCTGAAGCCTTTCTTCCTGACACATTTAACTGTTTGTTGATGTAGATTGACCTCATGTTTAAGCTGCCCAGTGAGTATATACAGTACCTGAATGTACGTGAGGGAAGTATTTAGGTTCAGGTCGAGTCACTGGTGCATGCCAAGCAGTCTGACGTGCATGGTGTACTGTGTGTGTGTGTGTATGCATGCTTATGTGTGTGGCATGTACGGCTATGACATGTGATGTGTGTGTGGTGATAACCTATCGCAGATTTTCTTATACACATGACACCCAAGATATATATATATATACCGCAATGTATGCTGTTATTATTCTTATCATTATTTTTGTTGTTTTTGTTGTAGTTAATATTATTATTATTATTATTATTATTATTATTATTATTATTATTATTATTATTATTATTATTATTATGCCAGAGCTGGAGAGTGAGACATAAAAAATAACACAATCAAAAATTGATATATACACATATACACACGAGTGTGTACGGTTATGTAAAAGAGCCATTTTGACCAACATTTTAAACTAATCAATTAATTAATTTTAGATTGACTGAAGTATAAGCAGGCTACTTGATTAATGCATGGTTTCATTGAGTTACATATCGGCTTGAGAATTATATGGTAAAGGGTATCAGTAATACTGAATCATCTGGTTTCTCTCCACTTGGATCAAGTCTGGTACCATGATCTAATAACACATACAATGGATTCAAAGAGGTAGATCAGTGTTGAATATAATTTATGCGATTGCCAAAGAGAAAGTTTAAGTTAGTGTAAGCAACTAAGCATAAGTTGCCTCCTTTCTATTGGATCATATGGTATACAGTGGAACCTCTCTACAAAGGGACTCCGAAGAACAACTTGACTCTTAACAACAGCCAGCGTAAATGGACCACAGTGATCTACTACAATAAAAAATAAACTCTGAAAGCAGCCAAACTCTCTACAAGGGTCAAAAGACTTGACCCCAAGCATGGCCTTTGTAGAGAGGTTCCACTGTAATTGGCTCTTTACATACATTTTTAGTAGCCAGCCTAATACTCTCTGAAGAATGGAGGAGAGAATTAAACTAACTTTCTGGAAAGGAGATTTGTCCTCTTGCTGTTTCTGCTGTAATTCCTACCTTGTATAATAACCCTTACTTTCTTGCTATGGATAATGACCCTTTACCTTTTTGCTGTTTTTCATGATTAATCAATTTACCTTCTTGCTGTTGGACACTAGTCTGGCTTAGCCAGACCCTTCACTGAACCTCTCCGCCAGACTAGTTGGACACGCGCCGGCTGCCCCAAATTACTGATTGCAGATGTGTGTGTGTGTGTGTGTATTATAATGTTTATATCATTTCTAATTTTTACCCTTCTCTTCTCATCTTCACAGTGAGCTGGAACACCAGACAGCAAGCAATATAGATAATGTAGTGTCCATTATAAATGTGTCAACAAGTATTTTACCTAAAAAGCAATCTACCCAAGTCTCACCAGTAAGCCTAATAGTCAAAAATCTGAACAGCTTGAATTTAATTTTCTTTTCTGCAACACTGCCACTTAAATTTGTGGACTGCATAATTATGAAGGATTTTCTAGGCTTCCAAACAATGACATCCAGCATATACTTGCAGGAAGGAGATACATTCAGGAAACAACAACAATAACAACAACAACAACAACATTTAATTAAGAGTAGCTGTCTTTGTAAGGCCAGAAAGGATTTTCAATCTGATATGTTACTTGTAAGAATGGGAGGGGTTCTTTCCAATTTGCATTCAGCAAATGTGGGCATCATGTAGACTGCAAGGCAGCTTTCCTATTTCCCTGATCAATACGTAAAGGCTGCTGTATTTTGTTGTGCTACAAATACGTACCATGCTGAATAACATTGCTCTTGATTCTGTTGTTCCATATCTGCTGGGAAATGCATGAAGTGTTGGAATGCAGGAGAATGTGAGTTTTCCAGGATAATCAAAGCTGGCTAAAAAATTTAAAAGGGACAACTTTATTTTAATATCTCCAGGATATTCATCGCTAATAGCATTCAAATCAAGTGCAGCAAAATTATTCCATGCAATTCTTGATGAAACTGATGACATAGTGAAGCTATTTGAAAAAAAAAAGCCTAAAGATTAAAGCTGAAATTGAAACTGATAAGAAAACTTATTGCCATCATGTTCCGGACAAGGAACTCATCCTGACAGAAGAGCTGGAACCTCAACCTACCCCATAGGATATAGCACAGAACTGATCACTTAAAAATTGTGTTCAAACATGCCAAGTATGCACACACTGTATAGACCCTTTACCATATCATAAGCAGAATGTGATTCATGGCCAACATGTACCCACCGGTGTATCATTGTGTGTCATCAAATAAATGTGTTGTAAATATAATGTTTTTTGTTCGAAGTCAAAAGTGATGAATTGGTGAAAAAGGGGTCATTACGGATAGCTAGCTAGCAGGTTCCTGTTTGCAGCCGGCATTCTACCATAAGGCAGCTTCCTGGTTCTTTGATCCTTACTGATTGACTAACTTTACCAGCTCTAGACATTACACACCCCAAATACATCATGATATCTGCTCTCATTTTTGAAGTAACACACTAGAAATATTGTCTAAAGTCCGACAGAAGTTATAGCAATCTTTTGATAGATAATACAGCAATATCAGTGGTGAAAAATCTAACTACTTCTCTTCAAATAGAATTGTCAGTGCCACTCAAAGATTCAGAAGAACTTATCGGAGCTTTCTATGATATTGCGGTAACTTCTTCTTATGCCGAACTTTTGCTTTTCAAGAAGTTGGCAGCAAATGCTGACACTGCTGATAGATGTCCAGAGTAAGTGATATTGTATAACTTGCTAGGGTACAATAACTACAATCCATAAACTTACTATAATACCTAATTGCGAGGTATGGCTTACATTCTGCCGACTATGTTCATGAAAAGTATTTTAGCAGTCTAGATTTTCTTAGATACATTAGTTAATTACCAGGTTTTGGACCTAATATTTTAAATGTACAGGACCAACCTGGAGTAGTCTCTCGAGTCAGACCCTTTACCAGCTAGAGTCGTTTTTTTAGAATTCTTTCAGTTCCCTCAGTTACCGTAAGGTGATACGACAGATTCAGTAGAACTGGTTGTGGCGAAAAAATTCACACAGGAAAAGTAGTTGTGGCGTTTATTTTTGCCATCACGTCTCTGCGCAAGGAATGCGCGCACATGCATACGTTCGCGTACCCGCATACTTTCGCGCGTACATACGCGAAAACTTATATACAGGGGGCGCGGGTCCGGCTGTGCGCGAGAGACCGCGATGTCCCGGAAGGGTAATTCCGGGCTGAAAAAAAAATTAACTTAGCTATATAAAAATTCGTGGACACTAACCGCAGCACTGACGACGGTAGAGCGGACGACGATACCTCTAAAATATTCTGGGAGTAGGATGTTTTCCAGAACTAGAGGTACTAATTTGGGTGGAGACAGATTTAGCTTACCTTCAGAAAGTGCTGATGGTACTCTAGAATACAGCTATGTGGTGCCAGATAGGGTAAGAATTGAAAGACCAGTTCCTAGTAATGTTGAACAGACTGATGATGGAGATAATACTTATGAAGAAACATCGGGTTTAGCATCTAACAATCTGTATGAACCTCTTCCATCTACAACTGGTGATGATGTTGAAACTCATGCAAATGATTGTTATGAAGCTACCATGGAATCTCAAGGCCACTTCATAGTTCATGAGAATGAATCTTACCAGGGTAATGGTGCCCCAGAAGTTCATTTTGAAGTGAGTCCTAATGAATCTTATCAAGGCCAGCATATTGATATGAGGCGCAATGAAAGTTACGAAATACAAAATTCCAACACAAGTGATCCAGTAACATTGAATAACCCATCTGTTAGGGAAAACAACACTGAATCTATTTGTTTAACAACTGATAACTTATATGAACCTCTTCCATCTACTTCAGGTGATAGTTTGGAACTTAATGAAAACGATTGCTATGAGACTACGTTGGAATCCCAAAGCCATTTTGTAGTTCATGAAAATGAGTCATATCAAGTTAATGGCACCCCAAGTGTTCATTTTGAAATTAATCCGAATGAATCCTACCAAACTAATGTAAATATGAGAAGAAATCAATGTTACGATGTACTTTCTTCCAACTTGGTTAATCAAGAAGTGCAGCAGCTCCACACAAATCAATCAGGAGCTATTGGGACAAGAGAAAACCAAAGGCATGGAATTAATTTGCCTTCTAACAGTACAGGAGTCACAGTTGAGACGAGAAGGAATCCTAGCTATCAATTGCCATCTTCTCAAGCTAATGTATGTTGTATTTTGCTTTTTACTTAGCTCTACCAATCAAATTTGAATATCAATGTCATCATCAACTGCAACAACAACAATTACAGTGTCAATACAGTAACAATAACAACAACAATGATAATAAATGATGATAGTAGTAGTAGTAGTAGTAGTAGTAGTAGTAGTAGTAGTAGAAGTAGTAGTAGTAGTAATAATAATGATAATAATAATAATAATAATAATAGCTAATAATAATAATAATAATAATAATAATCTATTTTTGTAACAATTTGATGTGTTTATTCTTTTTACAGCAAGTTGTAGTAATCAGTCCACCTCAACCGCCTCCTCGAGTGACTGTAGTTCCATATTCTCGTGCTCCTTCAACCGCAGTACTAACATTTGCTATCATTCTCACGTTTGCTATGGGCATACAGTGTTTCATTCCTTTGTATGTGTGTGTAATTCCTGGATTAATCCTGGCTATGGCGGTAAGCACTATTTAGGGAGTGTGTACAATTGTTAGATTAGGATGTTGTGAATCTACTGCATTTAGGAATATGAGGCTTCAAGCTGTGCCCTCCTTGATATGCTCAGGTGTGACTCGAGAGCAAGGATTCCTAAATGTTACCGATTTATTATATCTGAATCCAACTGTTAAGTCATAGCAATCGCTAAAACTTAAAGGTCAAGCACGATGAAAAATTTTCTCTACTTTTTTTGGTGTTATTTTCTGGTAGTTTTATGTGCAAATATAACCCAGAAAAAAAATACTATCTAAGAACCTTCACCTTGGAGATATAACCCAAATCAGAATTACTTTCTGTTGTGGGCATGGCTTAGTGATAATGTAGATAGGGAAACGGCTGTGTTTGGTTTGTTTAGTAAGCATATCTATACTGGCTGCTTTCTTCTGTTTCAGACTCATCAGACATTACTAGCTAACTAAAACAAGCCCATATATCTCCAAGGTGAACGGTTCTTATAATATTATAGTAATTTTTCTGGGTTATATTTGCTCATAAAACTACCAGAAAATAATAAAAAAAAATAGAGAAACATTTTCATCGTGGTTGCCCTTTAAGAAAATGTCATTCACATAGCAACAAGTGTCTGATTTACTTGATGCTAGTGCACTAGCTACTGCATTAAATGCCGCAAATATATGTATATATACACACACACACATATATATATATATATTTTTAGATTCAAAGAGGTCTAAATTATGGCAGTACACATAGCTATATGGTCTAAGGCAATTTGTGAGGGGAAAAATACAAGAAGCCTTTATAGCTTGAGTAATACTACTTTTCCCCATTTTGCTATAGAGTATATATAGCTCAATTCACTTTTAAACCATGCATCCATTTAGTGTGTGTGCATACACACATGTATATATATAACATATATATATATATATATATATATATATGTATAATAATATCTGAACCTTAGTAATAGTATTGAGAAATTAGCATTGGCAACAGTCCCAATCTCAAGAGGTGTTATTGGGCAATAGAGTTGCCATGATTTATCACAGGACTGTAACTAAGCAACTATGGTATATATATATATATATATATATATATACACACACACTAACTACATGATCAATGTTCATATTTATAGGGATACAGTATGGGGAGCTATAAAAAGTATGGACATACTGGCAGAGCCTACAATGGAATTTCACTATGCTGTAATGTAACAGCAGTGCTGTTCTATGTCATGACTGTATTTACTGCCATTGTGAACTTGATGTCTGTATATGCAATTCTTTATAGTGCCAGGGTGAACACTAATACAATTCGTAGCTCATCTGTTTAACCCAATTTGGCACTTTTTTTTGCCTTTTTGCTGTAATATTATATATCTATTCAATTGTTTTTTTTTTCCTACAAGGTACTTTGTGTGTTTATTAATGCAATCAAATTTTTATGAAGAATGTGGCGAAGAATTACAAATAATATAGTAACTACCTTAAAAGGGGAGAGGAAATGATGTCAGTAGAGATCAAGTGAGTGGGGAATGACTATGGCAGCTTTACAAGCTGAATAGTTTATTTAATAAGGTGTTAACAGACTTAAAAGAGTTTTTGGAAGAAGAGTGTTCATATACAGGAAATTGAAAATGGTTTAAGGAATTTTAGAATAACACAACACATACATGACAGGTGACAGTTCATCCAAGTATGACTGTATATTGTCCAGGAAATATACTTCACTGTCTCTAATGTCCACACACACATACATGCACCTGCTTGTCTGGCTCAATTACTTATTTTTATGATGGCAAGAAAAGGAACAATGAGTCTGTAACCATCTAATCCATATAGGTTGGACTTCGACCAAAACATCTGCAGATAGTGTATAGTAGCTATCACTATATGAAATTATTTGATCTATAAGAATAGCTACAAGAATGCATTTTATCAGAATCGAAGACAAGTGGCATATCCAAAGAGAATATGATCTTTAGATGTCCACATTATATTAAAGAACTAGCTTCCCTAGAAAATGCTCGTGTAGCATTGGTTGTGTTCAGGTCATAGACCTTCACACAGCCACAGCCAACACGTTAATGAGCCCCTCCCACCTATGACTTCTGCATTACACAAACCCTCATCCATTATCACCTATAGAAACTCCAACTCACTCCCAAGCATCATTCAATTATACACTTAGACATTCACCATCTTGTTCTTTCCCATGTACATATTCCATTCTCAACTTACCTCATACAAACCCACTGTTTACTTTGGTTCTAGTCACTCCCTTCATATTCTCTTGTAATGTAGTTCTTAGTAGTATTATTACAGTTGTGAAAGTCAAAGTTATCTTCTCTCTCTCCTAGCTGTCCTTGTACAGTAATAGTTCTAGTGCAAGATCTCTGCTCCCTCGCTAGTAGAGATCTCTGTCTTGCTACTTAGTTCAGTTAGTGTTCTAGTCATCGTAGTAGTTAGTCGGTCGCATTGTGTCTAGATAGACTGAGCTTTAGTAGTGACAGAAGTGCTGTCTGGTGCATAGCTTAGTTCTTAGGTGATAGCTAGGCCTTAGAATTGAGTAGTGCGTTCGATAGCTGGTCCTTCGATTGTCACTTGATTAATCGTTTATGTCCTGGGCGCCTTACACCCGCTCAGGTTGGGCGAGCGAGTTTTAAACACCAAATGGAATGCGCGCGCGTTTAAACGACCACGTATTCAGGATTTCCATAGACTATGTACATCTTAGAGTTGCTCGCTCGCTTCGCTCGCTCGCCAATTATAACTTCAAATCTGTTTGCTTGTTGTGGTCAATCTGCCAGCCAGTCTGCATGCTTGTTCAGTCTGTTAGCAATAGGTGTATAATAATAATATACTACCATGAATTTGAATATGTTTTAACTAGGCCATTATAACTTAGGCAGTTTTTTGTTTATCATTTTAGCTAATGTATAAGTGCTTAGCACGTCTGACATGTTTGAGACATTGGGTGACAGTTTGGAGGAGAGTCCCATGATATGATTGATTCCATTTGGTAGCAAATTATGAGGCTAAATGGAAAGCTTGTTACCAGCTGTTTATCACATTTATTTGAGACGAAGTGAGTGGTTGTTGAGATGGAGTATGGAGACTAAAAATACAAAAGAATCTTTCAAATCTTCCTAGCAATGTCTAGGTAGTGGAGTACTCTGTGAAAGCAATTTGCCAGAAAAAGGTTGTAGCTCTAACTCAAAGAAATTGTCTGAACAAACTTTTAACAACACTGTAGCTGTAAAATCACTTACATTGTTAGAGATAATAATAAAGTAAGTGCTCAATCGAGAAAAATTTTGACCATTTTTACCACAAGGTAATCATGTCACTTGAATGGTTATCAAGGTTTGGGGGGGGGGGGGGGGGGGGGGGGGGGGGGGGGGGGGGGGGGGGGGGGGTGGGGGGGGGGGGGGGGGGGGGGAGAGCTTGGCTAGGTCCACTCTCTCTATTTATACTAAGTTACAAGGCAAAAGGCTATTATTCTTTAAATGAGTAAGAGTAATGAGCATGAAAGCTAAATGCTGTTATTTTGGGTTCAGTTGTATGCATAATGCATCATATACAACATGCAAATTAGGGAGGAAGCTGAGAAATTTTTTTTGGGGGGAGGGGGGGGGGAAGATTGGGGATAAGTCCCCCCCCCCCCCCCCCCCCCTACTAGATAGAACTCTGGTTATACATATCTACAATAGTTTCCTATGTAGAATACTTTTCACAACTAAAGCTCCTCTTACGTCAATACAAATTGGCAATAGTCAGAGAACTTCTCTATTGAATTATAGACAGTATTGTCAAGCAGAGCACATTTAAACTGCTGTTTTACAGGACACAATCAATAGAGCTGCCTAATTCCAGTGCCAGCAAAACAACCATGCCGTACACCCAGGTCTACTTGAACTTTTTTATAATTATGTTAAACATCCATAGACAGGAAAATATAATTGGTGTCTCTATTCATTATCATCATGGGTAGTAATGTAAATCCTTTCAGAGGGCACAACTCGATGTGATCCTTGCAATGCCAGTGTACACCTGCTCAGTAAAGGATAGACAGTAGATTGGGGTTTCATTGTGCTCAAAATTTGTAGAAATTCACAACTGCAAGGCCAAACTAAGTAGTAAGTATGTGCTGATTGATCTAACTACACAAAATAAGCACACTGACTATTCAAAATTACTTTCATCAATGGAACAAGGGAGACTAAATGACGACCCTTTACCAACAACTTCAATCGTGCATGAAACGAACTAAACATATCTTTGAAGACAATTTGCTGTTATATATATATAGCTATTTACAAACATCAATTTCTGTTCTAGTGTTTTCTCTAATATAAGTGGTCATCAGTAATAGATGTGTTCTTCAGTGTTTTGAATCTATGATACAAAGAAATAAATAGTATAATAGCTGCCCATGTAATCCAGTAACACATAATTAGAGGGATATAGCTCTATTTAAGAGCTTCACATTCCCTACTATTGCTAGTTCAGTATTATGTGAATATTCAGTACTTAATAGCAAGCAAACTCCCAGTTTTTTCTTTCTCACCTTATTATCCTCTACACTATCGTAAAGTATATCTACATTAGCATCCACTTTATTCACACTGTTCATTTCAGTATAGATATCTTCTAATTGCTGGCCAGCAGTAGTGCCATATGCTGCATTCATCTCTAAATCAATATCTTCTAATTGACTTGATTTTGTGTTTTTCATACTCCTGTTGATCTCCACGTTACCAAGTAAAGAAACATTAGAAATAACATATTTCTCTCTAGAATCATGTTCATCATGATTCTTCCCCTTCCTTTTCTGTATCACTGCTATGGCTGATCCGCAGAGACAAATTAGGGTTGTAAAGAACACAACTCCTACTGAAACTGAAATACTGATTGTGACTGTGAGACCAGCAGAGGCCCCAGGCGATGGAACTAAAAATATTGTGGAACTCTACACTCACCAATGTTCAAGAGTAAGAATAATTTTTTACCTTCAATTGAGGAATTGTGAGCAATTTTGGATGTTGTGAGTTCATTGTATTGCTTGCTTGTAAAAATATATCCTATATCATAAATGAAAACTATAGTGGATTGTAAATAAGATTATAGAATTTGTACCTTGAGATATTGTAGTAGGCATGTCAGTTTCAGAACTTCGCAGTGGAGATGTCACATCTAATTCTTAAAAATAATGAAATATGGAGTATGTCCCTGGCAAAGGATAGAATTCACAAATACCTTGAGGTATAGTAGTAGCTAAGTGTGATCCAGTAAGAACTAGTGAAACAGTTTCGGCTGTTTCAGTAACAACCTCGGTGGTATGCACATTCAAACTGTCTATGGTGGAGGCGTGTACAGTGGAAGATGCAGGCATTGAAGACAATTCAACAGTGCATTCTACTTCAGCTAATAAGTAATTTTGAACATCACATTTACATATCCATCAATTCAATAAAATAGCAACTCACTATTGATCGCTCGTATGATTGGAACAGCATATGTGGTAGTATAAAATTCAGTTAAATTCATAGCACATATGTTGCTACGAGTTGAATAGCCGCCACCACTGTAATATACAGTATTGAGGGAGTATCGAGTATCTGATTCATGGCGTATTCCATGTATACTACTTCTATCTACGTAGAAATATCCCACAACATCCCCAGATTTAGCTGTTATAAAGGAGTTTAATGGAGGAGTAGGTGTAAGTCTCAAAGTACTTCTGGAAGGACGGGCATTTTGGAAGACATTTTGTCCTACCAAGCTATAGCATCCACTATTGTTTGAAGTTGGTGAAGGTCTCCATACTTGGAATATGAAATTGTAGTTACTTGTTCTCAGATACAGCTCCCAAGATGTGATGTTGGTACAGTTGCAATAGAACTGGTATGTAGCAATGATGGCATGGACTCCATCATCTGAAGAGGGCAAGGCTGAATGTTGCTTGTCATTAGAAAAGGGAGGGTTG